>Ga0210034_1000645_pt1 | contig 36259 bp, 29 predicted proteins | sample CryGeymeta201505_FD_185466 | JGI IMG/M metagenome (GOLD analysis project Ga0210034, IMG submission 185466) | Groundwater microbial communities from Crystal Geyser aquifers in Utah, USA - Crystal Geyser metaG 2015-05 (SPAdes) (version 2) | ecosystem: Environmental > Aquatic > Deep subsurface >... | reverse complement strand
TATAAAGCAGGATTTGAGAAACACATTCTCGATTTAAAATCTATGGGTAGCAATTCAGTGCGTCTAAGTCATAATCCACATGCAACGAGACTTTTAGAGGTTTGTGATGAACAAGGTGTTTTGGTTTACAACGAAGGTTTTGATAAATGGACGAGTCAATTTTATGGCGGTGAAGTGTCCTTCGACAGTCAGTATAAAAAAGATATTGAAAACTGGATTAAAAGAGATCGAAATCATCCATCTGTTTATATCTGGAGCGCAGGGAATGAAGTTTCGAAACAAGGGCAAATTGAAGATGAAAAATTTGAAACACCAAAAGACTCAGAAGACTATGGTGTGTCAACATTTAAAAAAATAAAACATGAAATTAATAAGTGGGACCCCTCAAGAAAAGTTACGGTTGGTTTATTCCCAAGTCGAGAAAAGGTCTGGAACGGATATGACCCAAAACATCAATCTAAATTCAATGAAGCTTTACCTGCTGAAATGGCGTGGTATTCCGATGTTGTAAGTGGTAATTATACCGAGCAAATGTTTGCCAAAGATCATAAGAAATATCCTCAAATGATGTTTATCAATTCTGAAGCTAATACATCGTTGGGTATGGATTTCAAGGATGTTTCTTGGTCTTATATAGATACAAATTATGTGATTGCTCATTACTATTGGACTGGGTATGCCTATTTAGGTGAAGCTACTTGGCCAAGGATTGGGTGGAGCCTAGCCTTCTTTGATTTAGGTGGAGAACTAACCAATCTCGGCTCTATGTACCAAAGCTACTACGATAAACAGCCAATGAGTCATCTTTGGGTTTATGATAAAAGCGAAGCAGCTACCAAGTTATACGAAGAACAATATGGATTTAATAAAACCTGGAGTTGGTATCCAATGACCAAAAATTGGAATTGGGAAAAAGGCACTCCACTTAAAATGGCGGTTTTTTCCAATTGTGAAGAAGTAGAATTGTATCTGAATGGAAAAACACAAGGACGAAAAAAACCATCAGATTACAAAAATAAAATAACAGAATGGGAAGTTGATTATCAGGAAGGAACCATTGAAGTTTTCGGATTTAATAATGGAAAAAAAGTATCGCATGATAAATTAATTACGGTTTCCGAACCCTATGAAATTCAACTTAATACTACTAAAAATAAATTAAATTCTAATGGAGTTGATTTACTATATATAACTGTAGTTGTTTTAGATAAAAATGGAAGAAAAGTAACTACTGCAATTCATGAAATTTCATTTGAAATTACTGGATTCGGAACATTAGAAGGTCTTTCCAGTGGCGATATTTTGAGTCACGAATCTATGAAAGCTAAAAAAAGGAACTTACATAATGGGAGTTGTCAGGTAGTAATAAAATCCACAAGAGAAAAAGGATTTATAACAGTCAAGGCAAGCTCAGATGGTTTAAAGGAAGCGTTTTTAAAAATAAAAGTTCAATAATACACTAGTATAACTGTATTTCTAGCAATCCTCACAAATTAATACTAATATGAAAAAATTCTTATTAATACTTCTTTTTATTACACCGATTATATCTTGTAATAAAAACAATTTTAATCAAAAAGATGTTAAAGAAGAACACACATCTTTTAAAACAAACGCTGAAAAAATTTTATTTCATCTTAGAAATCCCAAAAAGGATTATGTTTTAATAGTTGCTCACAGAGGTGATTGGACTTATGCACCTGAGAATTCTTTGGAAGCCATTAAACGATGCATTGAAATGGGAATTGATATTGCTGAAATCGATGTACAAAAAACCAAAGATGGACAAATGGTGCTAATGCATGATTACAACGTTGATAGAACCACGAATGGGACTGGAAACGTGAGCGATTTTACGCTTAAAGAAATTAGAGAACTTAGGTTAAAAAATAATTGTGGTATTCAGGGAAGCCGTCAGCAGGTGCCTACACTTGAAGAAGTAATGCTTCTGGCAAAAGATAAAATAGTAATCAATCTCGATAAAACAGAAGGAGAAACCCTGAAAGAAGCATACGAAATTCTAAAAAAAACAGGAACTGTTCATCAAGCAATTTTTAAAGGAAATGATTCTATTCAATTTATGAGAAATAAATATGGTACACTTTTAGACTCAATAATTTATATGCCTAAAGTATGGAACAATATTCCAAATCTGCACAATTATATCGATGACTTTAATCATGACCTTAAGCCAATTGCTTATGAAATGTTATTTGATAACGTTGAATCACCTGTTTTTTCAGCTATCAAAACGATGAATGCAAAAAAGATTACCGTTTTGAATATCGCCCTTTGGGACAATTTGGTTGCTGGTCATACCGATGAGCAGGCACTTCTTGAATCACCCGATGCCGCATGGGGCAGGTTGATCGAAAACGGTGCAAATGCAATTATGACTGATCGCCCGGCAGAGCCGTTAAAATATCTTAGATCCAAAGGTTTACACGATTAGTAGTAATCATTTCAAACATATATAAATATGATTATACATCCAACTAGGTTAAAAATTGATCATCCAGTTAAAATTATACTCATTCTTTCACTATTGATACTTCAAATATCTTGTGAGACTGAAAAAGTTAATAATCTCAATAGTTTTAAGAAGAATATATCAGAAAATACTTTTAACAAACTACAAGATCGATTAAACGAAGTTAATACAGATATTCAAGAAAGTGGAATAGTATTTGATTCAATAAAAAATGAAACACTTCTTACAGGGTATAGCTATGGAGAGTATTACGACTGGGATTTATATTATGAAAACATCTATCTGTCTTATTATGGTATTTCAGATTATTGTTTTTCCAATTTGAATGTTTTTCTAAGCCTACAACACGAAAATGGGTTCATTCCGAGAAGTTTTGGGGCAAAAAATTATGGAGCAAAAGAGATGTTCAAGCCATTTATAGCTCAGATAGTTTTACTAGGCTCTCTGCAAAAAGAAGATTTCAGCTGGGCAGAAAATCAGTATCCAAAACTTGAAAAATACATCCATCGATGGATGGAATATGATAAAGACGGCAATGGATTGATGTACTGGGGAGAATTTGAAACAGGAGAAAACGGAGCCTATCACAGCGGAATGGACAATCAGTTTTCAAGAACAATAGGTCGCAGTGAAGGCGTTGACTTAAATTGTTATTTGGTTCGAGAATTGGAGGCTATGGCAGTTATTGCAGCACAATTACAAAAGTCAGATGATGCTAAAAAGTTTAGAAAACAGGCTAAAGTGTTAACAAGTAGGATTAATGAGATTTTATGGGATGAAGCCGCAGGCTTTTATTATGATAGAAATGAAGATACAGGCGAAACCACAAAAGTAAAGTCTATATCAGGATTTGCCCCATTGTGGAGTAAAGTGGCAAGCAAAAAACAAGCAAATATTTTGGTGATGCAGCATCTAACAAACCCCAAAGAATTTTGGACAAAATACCCTGTGCCAACTTATGCGATTAATGAAGCTGATTATTATCAAGGCTCAAAAACTGGTGAATGCAACTGGAGAGGTTCTAGTTGGATACCCACAAACCACATGATGATACACGGTCTTAATTCATACGGATATAATGAGTTAGCAAGGGATATTGCTTATAAATCTTTTGACATGGTTTTGAATAAAAATGAAACGACACGTGAATTTTTCAATGCCGAAACAGGAGAAGGTTATGGCTTAAAACCTTTTTATGGCTGGTCAACCTTAGCTTATTTTATGCCCTTAGAAGTTGAACTAAACTACAATCCTACTTTGATAGATAAAGATTATAAAATTTTAAAATTAAGCAATTTAATAGACGAAGGTGTTATAAAAGAAAGTTTATCGCAACGAGTACTTATTCCGAACTCAGTTTATTAGACTTGACCTCGGGTCGCAGTCTAATATTGGTTAAAACATAGATATCTCTGCGAAGTTTTGTTTTTTACAGAAAGGAGCGTAGCGTTTTAATGATTCAAAAAAGTAGCAATTCAACTCTTTTTCAAACTCACTTTTTTAATAAACAGTATCCTCAAAAACTTCTTCAACGCCATGAGGTAGTTTAGCTAAACTATACATTTCAAAATAGAACAATCTGTCACTTGTTAACTTTTTCCCATTTATGCTAAAGAATCTAAAATTCGAATTTACAAGCGGTTTAAGAGCATAAAATAATTCAGAGTATAAATTATTCATAGAATAAATCTGTAAATCATATCCTACATTAGACTCAATCTTAAAAACTGCAACATCTCCAGATTCAATAATCTTACGTAAATGTGAACCATATTCTCGAATATATTCTTTTCCAGATAGATCAATTGAATAGGTGACGGAATCTTTTTTAGACAATGAAAATCCACTATTCATTGGAATAGATTCAATGGTGTCAAAAAGAGTATTTGGACTAATTTTACCATTTAATACGACAGAATAAACCTTAAAGACAGTTTCTAGAGCATCTTTTATCTCTTCAAAAGCATCAAGCGCAGATAGCCCAAATTTTTGATCATTCAATTCTGTTCCAGAAAGATAAAACCTAGAATATTGTGGCATTGGTTTCATGAAATCTTCTAGAGAAAGTGAAGCCTTAGCAATAGTTCTATTTTGATCGTTTCCTTCTAATTGTTCGACTAATAAATCGTGATGAAAAATGAGTTTAAAAATATCCATCTATAAAACAGTGATTAATGAAAGCTCAAAATTGAGTATATCTTAGACTTATAAATTAGCAAAAAAAAAGCTCGCCAATGTTAAATTGACGAGCTATAAAAAGGATAATTACAATCTATTAAGGAATAGCAATTGCAGAAGCAATAACTAGAGCTACAACAGACATTAATTTTAATAATATGTTTAATGATGGGCCAGAAGTATCTTTGAATGGATCACCTACTGTATCACCAACAACAGCTGCTTTGTGTGGATCAGAACCTTTGAAGTATTTCTCGCCGTTAATTTCAACGCCTTCTTCAAACATTTTTTTAGCATTGTCCCATGCACCACCAGCGTTTGATTGGAAAATAGCCATCAACACACCAGAAGCAGTAACACCTGCTAATAAACCACCAAGCATTTCTGCTCCACCAGCAAATCCGACAACTACAGGTGCAATAACCGCTAATAAACCAGGAACAACCATTTCTTTAATAGCAGCTTGTGTAGAAATCTCAACACATTTACCGTATTCAGCTTTTCCATCAGCTTCTTCAAAAGTAGCTTGGTCAGCTTTTGACCATTCAGATAATTCTTTTCCGTCATATTTACGCATTAAATTTAATGCTACAGTTAATGCAGGAATAGTTGTAAACTGACGACGAACTTCAACAATCATTGCCATTGCAGCACGACCAACAGCGTTCATTGCTAAAGCAGAGAACAAGAATGGTAACATTGACCCGATAAATAAACCAGCCATTACATCTGCTTTAGAAACGTCAATACTGTGAACGTTAGCAGTTGTCATAAAAGCACCAAATAATGCAAGAGCTGTTAAGGCCGCAGAACCAATCGCAAAACCTTTACCGATAGCTGCAGTTGTATTTCCAACAGCATCAAGTTTATCAGTACGTTTACGAACGTCTTTTGGCAATTCAGACATTTCAGCAATACCACCAGCGTTATCAGAAATAGGGCCGTAAGCATCAACAGCTAACTGAATACCTGTATTTGACAACATGCCAACAGCAGCAATAGCGATACCGTAAAGACCACCACCAAAGTGGAAAGCTCCGATAATGGCAGCAGAAATAATTAAAATTGGAGCTACTGTTGATAACATACCAACACCTAAACCAGCAATAATATTCGTAGCAGCTCCTGTTGAAGACTGACGCACGATAGATAGTACAGGGCCTTTTCCAGTACCTGTGTAATACTCAGTAATAACACCAATCGCAACACCTGAAACTAAACCAATTACAGTAGCAATAAATACTCCTAAAGCAGTAATTGTTTTTGGAGCGCCACCGTATAACGTATCTTGGAAAGACCAAGATTCAGGTAACATGGCAGTAATAATGAAATAAGATAAAACGGCCATAACAGCAGAAGATCCAAATTCACCAATATTGAGTGCCGTTTGTGGATCTCCCGCATCTTTAACTTTTACAAAAAATGTTCCACCAATTGAAGTTAGTATTCCTACTGCAGCTAGTGCAAGAGGTAATAAAACCGCAGATAGACCATTAAAACCATCAGATGCAAATTCTGTACTAGCCATAAATGCAACACCAAGTACCATTGTTCCAATAATTGACCCTACATAGGATTCAAATAAGTCAGCTCCCATACCTGCAACATCTCCGACATTATCACCAACGTTATCTGCAATAGTTGCAGGATTCAATGGGTGATCTTCAGGAATTCCAGCTTCAACCTTACCTACTAAATCTGCACCTACATCAGCAGCTTTAGTATAAATACCACCGCCTACACGAGCAAAAAGAGCTATTGATGAGGCACCAAAGGAAAATCCTGTGATTATTGTTAATACACGAGCTACCTCTGTCTCGCCTGTTAATCCGTAAATTTTGCCATAAATAATTAATAAAAGACCTAAGCCTAAAACGCCAAGACCTACAACTCCCATACCCATAACTGAGCCACCAGCAAAAGCCACTTCTAGTGCTTTGCCTAGGCTTTCACGCGCAGCATTAGTTGTTCTAACGTTTGCTTTAGTTGCAACTTTCATTCCTATGAAACCTGCTAAGGCAGAGCTTAGAGCTCCAAAAATGAAAGAAACAGCCACAAGTGGTGAAGAGGCTGCACCTAAATGATATCCTTGAAATGCTAGTAATGCAGCTATAACAAGAACAAATATTGTCAAAACACGGTATTCTGCACGTAAGAAAGCCATAGCTCCTTCAGCAATGTGTCCTGCAATCTTAGCCATTTTTTCAGTACCAACTTCTTGTTTTGATACCCAAGCTGATTTCCAAAATGTATAAAGAAGTCCTAAAACTCCAGCTACTGGAATCGCATAAATGAGATTTTCCATTGTTTTTTTATTTAATGGTTTTTAGTTTTATTTAAGAATTAAATTGGTTCATGGCAGGTGTTATCCCTTCTCTAAGATAGACCCGGATAGCTTCAATGCTACGGTTAACAGATTCTGCAACGCTAGCTTCTTCGTCTTTTCCAAATCTTGACAAAACATATTTTGCCTGTTCGCCACGATAAAAATTATTCCCAACTCCAAAGCGAAGACGGGAAAATTCATCAGATTTGAGTTGATATATGATATCGGCTAACCCATTATGACCTCCGGCACTACCCTTTGGTTTTATTCGAATTTTTCCGATTGGTAGATTTATATCGTCGGTAACAACAAAAACTTCTTCAGCAACTACTTGATAATAATTCATGGCATGTGTGATTGCACTTCCACTCCTATTCATAAATGTTGTTGGTAACACAAGAATACACTTCTTCCCTTCTATCACTCCATTAGACAGGTAATACGGACCCTTACCTGTTTTAAAACTCATTTTGTTTTGCTCGGCCAATTCATATAAAACACGGAACCCGATATTATGTCGGGTTCCTTCATATTCAGCACCAATGTTGCCAAGACCTGCAAGTATCAACATAGATAAAAATCTATGGTTTGTGTTAGATATGTTTTTACGCTAACGTACAACTTACAATGGAAGATTTACTGATTTCGATAAATCTTCGTCTGAACTTGCGAACATTTCTGCTGCAAGACCTGCTTTTCCACCACGTGGTGGTTTCACAGTTGCAATTGTTTTACGTGGATCATCTAAAATGGTCACATTCTCTAAGATTAAGTGACGAACTCGTAAATTACTACCAATCTTCATTTTGCTTACATTTACGGTAACTAAAGCAGGGATGTTAAGAGGTAAGGCACGAATTTTTAATTTACGCAATGGTTGGAAAATACGACCACCAACAGTTGCACCAACAGGTACACCAATTGTTTTTAGAGGAAGAACAACCTCTACAGAGATTTCAGCATCTAATACGAGGAAATCTACATGTATTGGGCGATCTGTTACTGGGTGGAAATCAACTTTTTTGAGTAGAGTATCATGTGTTTCACCGTTATCGAGCACCAATCGAATGATTTGTACATTCGGATCGGCAAGGATTTTGTCCAATTTAATTTCATTTACGGCTACTGCGATATTAGCCTCGAGTTTTGGGCCGTAGATAATACCCGGTACTTCGCTATCGCGACGAAGAGCGTTTGCTAAAGCTGATCCTACGGGTCTTGCTTTTGCGCTAATTTCTACTACGTTTGGTTTTTGCATTGTTTTTGTATAAGAGGTTGCTTGTGATTGTGTTAATCATCAAATAAGGAACTGATGGTTTCCTCTGTGTGAATGCGTTTTATCGCTTCGGCAAAAATGCCAGCTACCGACAACACTTTCACTTTGTCTGAAGGTTTTTTCAGAGGTACTGTATCAGTTACTAATAGCATATCAATTGGTGAATCTTCAATTCGTTGATATGCAGGACCAGATAATATGGGATGCGTGCAAGCACAAACTATATTTAATGCACCACGTTGTCTTAATGCAACCGCAGCATTAGTAATTGTTCCTGCTGTGTCAATTAAATCATCCATTATCAGAATATTTTTACCTTCTATTTCTCCGATAATGTTCATGACTTCTGCCACATTTTGCTTCGGACGTCTTTTGTCTATAAACGCCAATCCGGCTTGAAGCATTTTGGAATATGAACGAGCCATTTTTAAACTTCCGACATCCGGTGCCACTACCACAAGATTGTCAATCGGATTTTCACGGAAGTAATCGATATACACTCTGCTTGCATACAGGTGATCTAATGGAACGTCAAAAAAACCCTGTATCTGAGGCGCATGAAGATCCATGGTTAATACACGATCTGCTCCCGCTTCAGTTAGGATGTTAGCCATCAGCTTAGATGCGATGGATACTCTTGGTTGATCTTTTCGATCTTGACGTGCATACCCAAAGTACGGAATAACAGCGGTAATTCTATTCGCTGAGGCTCTTTTGGCTGCATCAATCAGTAGTAATAACTCTAAAATATTATCTCCAGGAGGAGGTGTTGACTGAATAATAAAGATATCTTTACCGCGAATACTTTCCTGATACTTTACATAGAGTTCACCATCAGAAAAATTTTGAATAATCAAACCTCCCAATGAGGTTCCACATTGCTCGGCAATAGCTCTTGACAGAGCCATATTGCTTCGTCCAGCAAATAAAGCTATTTGTTTTTCCAATGTTAACGTTAATTAGGTGGATCCTCAAAAAAAAAGGATGTTTGTTGGACATCCTTTTGTTGCCCGGGGAGGACTCGAACCCCCACAAACGGTACCAAAAACCGCTGTCCTGCCATTAGACGACCGGGCAATTTTATGTCAAAGATTTTGACAGACCGCAAAGATACTGAGGTTTTTTTGACATGTCAAGAACTTGATGCATTATCAAAAAAATTACATGCCAAACAATTTCCTTTACTACAAAAAGATTTGTGTTGATCTAAAAGAAAATTAGGATAAAGTGTATGTACTTTATAGGAATTATATGGCTTTCTTAGAGCTTCCGGCACTTGTTTATTAACAGAATTTGGTAGTTTTGTTGGAAGTTTTTCCCATAAACTGCTAAAATAATCCATAGCTTTAACTTGATAAATAAGACTTGCCCAAGTAAATGAAGAAAGACAAGCAATATTTCGAGTTAAGGTTTGTTGCCAAAACAATCCTGAAACATCGTTGTTTATATTACTTCGTAAAAGAGAGTAATAGTGTTGAAACTCTTGTAAACTTATAGGAAGTGTTGTTGAGTAAATGCATTCTGAAAGCATAATTGCTTCGTTAATTTTAGTTTCAATTGATTTTCCAAGACCCCATTTCTTCAGGTTTGAAATGTCAATTAGTTCTTTTGAATTAATTTTTTTACCAACAACTAGAGATTTGAAAAGTAATTCTCCAGTTCGTACACCTGATTCTTTTTGATATGGAGAGCCTAAGAGTTCAAAAAGTCTTAAAATTACGCTTTGTTTAAAGCTCATTTCAAGACCAAGTGATGAATCCCCTAAATTCAATAAATGTTGAGTCGAATTTGTCAAATAATAGTTACTAGCTGTTTTAGCTTGTTTTATAAGTATCTCGTTATTTAAGAAAGACGTGGAACAGGGTTTTGAATTCGATGATTTTGTCGCAAATGAATGCTCCTCTGTGAACTTAATCATCATCATTTCTACAGTATTTTCACTACTATTTAGAGTTTTTAAGTTTGATTCGAACGGTTGTGAAGGAAAAATATGCAGAATAACAGAATCATAAGAACTATCTAGATGGTGATTGTGTGTGTACCAATCTTTTGGTCGTAGATGAAGCTCGATATTGCCAGAGTGCAAGGTCGTTCCAATTCGAATGCAAGCTTCTAGAAAATCTGGTCCTGGCCCATAGTTTAACCTACCACATGAAAGAATGTGAACAGGCTTGCCACTTAATGTATAAAGTTCTTTTTCTTCAAAAGCTTGAAGTTTCCAGAATAGCTGAAAACTAGCCTCTGTTATATTCTCTTTCAATGAGTTCTTCTTCGCTTAAGTGAATATCGGCAGTTGCTTCGTATAAATCAGGAATAGAATCCTTTATTTTTTTTCTAACATCCTGTTGAAGATGTTTTATCTTTTCTTCGGTTTCATGAATTGCCTCTTTAGATTGCTCCTCAACCCAATCGCCAATTTCATCTGCTTGTTTTTTTAACCAACCCCTATTTTCTCTACCCGATTTTGGTGAGATTAGTAAGCCAACTGCAAGACCGGTGAAAAATGCACCAGCAGTTGCTAATGTAACCGTTATGACTGTTTTAGTAGTACTCATGCTAAATCTCCTTTTTTAACTTATTGGTTAATATACCTTTTTTTCCTGAAATAGGTGGTTTAACACCTCATTTTTGGCGAATATTTTCTATAAAATACTGTTTAACAAAGAAAAAGACTCATTAGAATTTAATTCATCTTTTTTATATATTTTGAACACGCTTACAAACTAAACTGTCTTATGCGGATTTTTTCTTACAAATTTTTACTATTATTAATGGGTTTCATCACAATTGTAGCTACTGATGTGGTTTTGGTTCGGTTTAATGCGACTGTTCAATCTACAGGACCTAGCGAAATTCAATTAAATTGGGTTGTCTCTCAAGAAAAAGATGTTGATTTTTACTCAGTTAGAAGAAAAATGTCACATCAAACTGATTTTCAAGAATTAGCTGACATTCAATTGAATGAGGGAGTGGATAATCTAGATGGTCGAATTTATCAATACACTGACAAAAATGTGTTTAAAACTACTTCAACAGCGGAACCTGTTATTTATGCATTGTATGCTATTAAGGGCGGAAGCTCGAAATTCGTAGCTCAAGTTGATGTGAATTATACTACAACTACCGTTAGAAGAACTTGGGGTAGTATTAAAGCTATGTTTCAATAATACGAATGGCATCACCTACTATTGAATTAATGAGCCCAATGAGGGTTGAGCGTACTTTAAAGCGCATGACTCTCGAAATTATCGAAAAACATGCTGGAAAAGGTAGTATTTACATTTTTGGCATAAATGATCGTGGGTATAAACTGGCTAAAAAAATTGCTGCAATTATAAAAGCTTTTACTAGAATAAATAGAACCCCCATTAGGGTTGATGTTCGTAAAGGAACAGTTGCAGATACTTCTGTAAATCTTGATCAATCGTTTGTAATTCTTGTTGATGACGTTATTTTCTCTGGTGAGACCTTAAAAAAAGCTTTGGATTTAATTGAACCTTTAGGGAAACCAAGAACTATTAAAATTGCTGTTTTAGTGGATAGAGGACATAGAAAATTCCCTTTTGAACCTGAATTTGCGGGAATGGTTCACCCCACAAAATTAAACGAACACGTTGAAGTCTATTTGCCTGATTCAGATGGTTTAGATCGTGTAATTTTATATGAAGATGCATCTGATGCTCATTAATTTTTTTTTAGTACTGTTATAGTTTATTAATTCTAATTGCACTTTCTTGTGCAGACAAGTATTTTGCTGCTTCAATTTTTTTTATTAAATAAATGTATCGAATGAAAGCATCAATCAAACGTATTTCACTAATATTATTTGTGGTTTGTACTGCACAATTTGCCCTAGCTCAAGATTCTACTGAGACACCTTCAGTATCGATTTGGAAAAAAAGCTGGGTAGCAAATTTAAATGGAAGTCAGGCTCAGTATTCTAACTGGAGTGGTGGTGGAGTTAACTCTGTTGCAGCAACCGCTTCTACTGTTTTTAGTGCTCATTATAAAAAAGATAAATTTGGCTATAAAACAGATGTGAATTTAAAATATGGTCAAACTAGAATAGATTGGAATTCTGTTCAAAAGACAGACGATTTAATCCGTTTTACTAATAAAGCGGAATATTTTTTCGCTAATGAAGCATGGTCATCGTTTGCTGAGCTTGATTTTAAAACGCAATTCGATCAGGGTTTTAACAATGATAATGTTCTTGTTTCAAATTTCTTTGCTCCAGCTTTTTTTCAAGAAGGGCTGGGAATTTCATACAAACCTACCGAAAAATTTAGTGCTGAAGCTGGCTTAGCCTTAAAACAAACTATTGTTTCTGATACAAGCTTAAGTAACTATTATGGTGTTGATACGGGTAAGTCTTTCAGAAATGAAGGGGGTATTAGTCTTGCATTAAAGTATAAAACACCTATTATGGAGAATACAACGTATGCAGGTAGTTTAGAAACTTTTACGAATGTTCAAACTCATTTAATTAATCGTAGTGACTTTTTGTTTTCAAATGAGATTAATGGTAAAATCAATGATTTCTTAAGTGCGAATATTCAATTTGCTGTAATGTATGATCGAGATTTCAATAATAAATTGCAGATTAAACAAGTTCTTGCATTAGGAATAAATGTAGTATTATTGTAATTTTTTTTAAAGATTTAGCTTTCTATTTCTAGGTTTTAAAAAGAATGAGTCTAATTCTTGATTCACCCTTGATTTCTGATTTTCTGTTATAGAAAGGGTTTAAATCAAAAAAAAACTCATTTAGTTGACAAATCGTTTCTATGCAAAGTTTAATCTTATGAGTACATTCCGAAAAGTTGTGTTTAGCAAACTATTCGGCAGATTCTTAGTATTTAGAGGGGTGTAAATCGACAGAATCGACTTTTTGGAGTGGACTCATCTTATTGAAAAAAAGAAACAGTGTAAACCTAAAATCGAGTTGAAAGTTGGTTGACATATTGAGTTTGGGATTAGTAGCATGGGAACAGTTTTTTTACCATTTTTATTTATTTCACATCCCGAATTCTGGTTAGTAGGCAATAGTACTTGAAATGTAAAATCTTCGTTCAGCTCGAAAAACGTTTAGTTTTGTATATTCGTCTGAAAAAAGTAATACAGAGAAAATGAAGTATTCAGCTTATAATGATCTTTTACAAAACGCATTACATGATTTAGACAAATGGCGTTCTTCTTTTGGTGAGTTTCAATCAGAAGTTACAAATATGGATAAAATGAGTCAGATTATCCATGATTTAACAAATCGGCTCAAAGGAAATTATCCATTTCATCATCCTTCTTACGCAGGGCAGATGCTCAAACCTCCACATCCTATAGCTTGGATTGCTTATAGTTTAGCTGCAACAGTAAATCCGAATAATCATGCTTTAGACGGAGGACCGCCAACTTCAATAATGGAAAAAGAAGTAACAGCAAAAATGGCAAAAATGGTTGGATATGCCAAATATTTGGGTCATTTGAGTTCATCAGGGACGTTTGCAAATCTTGAGGCACTTTGGGTTTTATCACAAACCTTACCCAAAGGGAAAAGAATAGCCTATTCAAGTCAAGCGCATTATACTCATGAGCGAATTTGTAATGTTCTTCATATTCCTACTATTAAAATACCTGTGATACAAAATGGAGAGTGGGATTGGGAGTTTATTGATTTGCACAAAGAGGAAATTGGCGCTTTTGTAGTAACAATGGGAACTACGGGAATGGGGATTATTGAGCCCTTGGAAAAAGTGTTAAAATTCAAGGAAAAACAATTCGTAAAAATTCATATTGATGCAGCGTATGGAGGATTTTTTAAGCTCATTCAGGATGATTTACCTTCTAAAAATCACTGGGAATTGATGTCTGAGGCTGATAGTATAGTTATCGATCCTCATAAACATGGATTACAATCTTATGGTTGCGGTTGTGTGCTATTCAAAGATCCCAAAGTTGGTTACCTATACAAGCATGATTCACCTTACACTTATTTTTCATCGGATGAGTTACATCTTGGTGAAATTAGTTTAGAATGTTCAAGAGCTGGAGCATCTGCTGCAGCTTTTTGGGCTACACTTGAACTTTTCGAGTTAACAAAATCAGGATTGGGTTCTATAATTCAGCTTTGTAGACAAGCAGCCTTGAAATTTGCAACTGAAATTCAGGAAGAAAATAATTATGGATTAGTATGTGATCCTGAGCTCGATATTGTTGTTTATTACCCTTTGAGTGCAAAATCGGCTTCGGAATTAAGTGATTTAAGCCGAAAATTGTTTAATTATGGAATGAAATTGCCTGCTGATGAAGGTTTTCATCTTAGTTTGTTTACGATTGATTCTGCTTTAATTAAAGCTCAAAGTGTTGATTTTGTTTGTGATACGAATCAAACAGTTGTTTTGCGTTCAGTATTTATGAAACCTGAACAGCTGGAGTTTATACCTGAATTAGTTCGGCGTTTGAATTCTGCAAGTCAAAATTAGAGACTTAAGTCTCTTTCTTTGCATTTTAGCACGAGAGTTTACTCTCGCGCTAAATGTGCTAAGTTGCAATAAATTTAAAAAATTAAATATCGAAATGAATACCTTGGGCTAGAGGAAGATTTGTTCCCCAATTTATGGTATTTGTTTGTCTTCTCATGTAGGCTTTCCAAGCATCAGAACCAGATTCTCTTCCGCCACCGGTTTCTTTTTCTCCACCGAATGCTCCGCCGATTTCTGCACCACTTGTTCCGATGTTGATATTTGCAATACCACAATCAGAGCCGAAGTGAGATAAGAATTGTTCAGCTTCGCGCATGTTTAATGTAAACATAGATGAACTTAAACCTTGAACTACGCCGTTTTGAATAGCAAGGGCCTCTTCTAAGCTTGAATAGCTCAATAAATATAAGATTGGTGCGAATGTTTCGTTCTGAACCATTTCGTATTCATTTTTTGCAATACAAATGGCTGGTTTTACATACGTTCCGCTTTCATAACCTGCTCCTGTAAGAACTTCGCCTCCTGTTACAATTTCGCCACCTTCTTCAACTAATTTTTTTAGTGCATTTTGCATCATTGTAACAGCGTCTTTATCGATAAGTGGCCCGACTAAATTTCCTTGTTTCAAAGGACTTCCAATAGTTGCACTTTTATAAATTTTGGTTAATCGATCTTTTACCTCTTCGAATTTACTTTCATGAATAATTAAACGGCGAGTACTTGTGCAACGCTGTCCACACGTTCCAATAGCTCCAAAAACGGTTGCAAGTAAAGCCATATCAATATCTGCCTGTTCGGTAATAATTATGGCATTATTTCCACCTAATTCTAAAATGGTTTTTCCTAAACGTGAACCAACAACTTGAGCCACTTGCTTACCCATTCTAATTGAACCAGTTGCTGAAATTAAAGGAACTCTTGAATCTGAAGTCATCCATTCACCAACAGATCTGTCGCCATTAACTACAGAAAATACACCTTCGGGTACGTTATTTTCTTTAAGTACGTTTTTGATGATATTAGCACAAGCAACGGAACATAGAGGAACTTTTTCGGATGGTTTCCAGATAACCACATCACCACAGACAGCAGCAAGCATGGCATTCCAGCTCCAAACAGCAACAGGGAAATTGAAAGCGGAGATAACTCCTACAATTCCAAGAGGATGATATTGTTCGTACATGCGGTGCATTGGGCGTTCAGAATGCATAGTTAAGCCATATAATTGACGTGATAAACCAACGGCAAAATCACAAATATCAATCATTTCTTGAACTTCGCCCAAGCCTTCTTGATAGATTTTACCCATTTCAAAAGAAACTAAATAACCTAAAGCTTCTTTGTGGTTTCTAAGTTCGTTCCCAATTTGACGAACAATTTCACCGCGTTGTGGCGCAGGCATCATTCGCCATGTTTTAAATGCTTCTTGAGCTTTATCAACAACTTGTTCATATTCTTCCTTTGTTGTTATGCTCACGCTACCGATTAAAGATCCGTCAACGGGTGAGTAAGAATGGATTAACTGATTGTTTGTTGGAGAAGATTGAACGCCAGTAAAAGTTCCTGGATTGACTTTTTCTAAGCCAAGTTCTTCAAGATAATTCATATAAATGGATAAATTTGGTGAAAAAAACGAGTCAAATTGAATTCAATTTGAACTAAAAATACTGCTCAAAGATACAAAAAAACGCTTTCAGATTGTGTAATTATCGTTTGGTTGCATTTGTTTTAGAAAGATTCTTTATAAATGGATTTATGTAAATTTGGATTTCTTTCAAAAAATTTAAACTAGCTTGATTTATACGAAAACGGATTACTTAGATTGACTCATCACAAGGCTGAGATTCCGGGTCAAAGCACGGGATGATGTTTTTTAAATTGAAAAAACTAATAACCTTTATAAATACAATTTTGTTCGGAGAAAAAGATTAGGGAAAATGCGGGTTCTTTTAAACATAGTTTGATTATTTAATTCTGCTCTAAATTCATCAGGAACATCAATATACCATTGGTTTCTTAAATACTGCATTTGCAACCATCCATCTAAGCTGATTTCCCCGTATTTCGAAGAAAGCCATTTAATATTGATAGTTGGGCCCCATTGTAGCGTTTGTTGGGTTCCAGTTGTAAACCGAGAAAAGGGGATAGTAGCTGTTTCTAAACCTAAGCGAACAATCGTTGCTGGAATGTAATCATCTTTCACAAAAACTCGAAAACCTAAAATTATAAACGATTGTTTTTTTATGAATTCAATCGAAGTTTCCAAACGTGTTGTTGTTAAGGTGTCAATTGGAGTTTCTGAGAACTCATCCCAAAATAATTGTCCAATTACCAATTGATTTCGAGAAAATTGAAAATTAGTAACCCAGTTTTTTGAAAATTCCCAGCGAATTTCATGTGATAAACCCCATTCTCTCGAAGACTGATCTCTAATTGTTCCATCACGATTTTCAAAATCAAAAACAGTGTAATTCGCTCGTACTAAAAATTGATTCGTAAACCTGATTGATTCATTCGGAAGCCACGTTAAGCTAGGTTGTAAACGAATCGATCTTCGCCAGTTATTTTCTAAACTACGTTGGCTGAATAAAAACACACGATGATAAGCTTCCCCAGAAAGAAGTAAAGATGTCTGAAAGGCATTAGAACGTTGATAAACATGTTGAATTTCAGCTGCTAAATATAATTCATCACGATCATCAAAATTGGTTTCAGGAGTGTCGAAACGTAGAATAGATGCCGAAGAATTGAGATTTAAACGTTGTGAGTCGGAAATTTGCTGTTCGTGTTTAGAAAAAGCTTCAAGTAAACTTTGGTCAAAAAAAGTATTCCGTAATTGTTCATTTCTGCGTGTTAAAATCTCATCCGTAATATTAAGGGTATTTGTGATTTGAGCGTCTAGGGCTGAAACTGAAAAACGAGAACCGAATTGGCCATTCATTTCGTCTCCTGAGTAGTTTATTTGAGCGGTACTTTCAAATTCTTGGCGTGAATATTCTGTATCAATTAAGGTATTTTCGGTTTCCTCGGTTAAGGGTATATTTTTGAAATTTCTTACATTGAGAAGAGAATTGACAAAAAATGAAAATTGTAACGACTTCGATAATTTAGTTTCTAATTGGAGACCAAAATTGGTGCTGTCGCTTAAAACTTTTTCAATAATATTGGTGATATCTCGATTAAAAAAACTATTAGGTTGATAACTATCGCGCTGATTAAATGAATAACCGCCATTTAACGTTAGGCGAAGTTGAGGATTTAAATAACTTGTTTGAGTTTTTATAAAATGATGTTGAAAAGATCGTGGAGCCAAATCAGCAAAATGGATTCCTGCTGAAAAATCGGATATAAAATCATCGCTCAATTTTAATTGTTGAACACTAGCATTTAAAGAACCTGTTACGCCATTATCTGTACGGCTACTTCGAGTATCAGAACTCCACCCAATTGATGGTTGAATCGTAAAATTTTTCTGTTGCCATCGAATGCCACTTTTAACATCAAATGTGGTCACTTTTGTATTTGTAAAAGAATAATAATTAGCAAGTGATGTAAAATTTAACGTGGGACTAAGCATAAATTCATACCAAGATTGGGTAGTTATTTCATCTTGAACATTTTGAGGGTTTCCATTGAATAAAAATAATCGGTTTGATAATTGAGCAGTATAGCCAAAATTAAAATTCGATTTTTTTAAATCCCATGAAGATCGGTAAGAAGAATTAAAATTATCTAACTCCCGTTTGAAATCGGTAAAGGACTCAATACCATATCCAAGAGCCTGTGCTGAACTTTTATTAAAAATTGCAGGCTGAATACATAAAAAAAGTAATAGAAAGAGATTAATTTTCAAGAAAACGCTTTGTTGAATCCGTTTGAATCAATATACTAAAAGTATGCACTTCTCAGCCTTACCAAAAGCTAAACTTACACTCTTACGAAAAATCCAACAGAAAAAATACCGATATGAGTTCCAGCTCTATATGGCAGAAGGTTTTCGATTGGTATCAGAGTTTCTCGTTACATCACCTGAGTCGATAGAATTTATCATTGTTGAAGAAAACTCAAAATATGAATTAAAACATGACTTTGTTTTCCATTTAAGCACTACAGAAATTAAAGAATTTGCAGAAACACAGCATTCACAAGGAATAATTGCTGTTGTGAAGATGCCAAAAGTTCGTGAAATTGCAGAAATACTTCAAAATGCAAAGTTAATTGTCGTTTGTGATGCCGTTCAAGATCCTGGTAATTTAGGAACAATTGTTAGAAATGCACTTTGGTTTGGTGCTGATGCCCTTATCTTGGGAGAAGGAACAGTTGATTTATACAACCCCAAAACGATTCGAAGTTGCATGAGTTCACTGATTTCGATTTCAATACGTCAACTTAATTTAAATTCATTTTTTGAAATTGCCGAATCTCTTGGATTTCAAACCTATTTATTTAGACTAACATCAGATTCAGTTGAATTAAATAAAATTGAGTTTACAGAAAAAGCACTACTAGTTATAGGTAATGAAGGCAATGGGATACAAGAATCTTTAGTTAAACCTGGGCGCACATCGGTCATCATTCCTGATTTTTCAAAAGGAAAGACAGAAAGTTTAAACGCATCGGTGGCATCAGGTATAGCTTTACATGAATATAGAAATCAACACCAAAAAAAAACACTCAACCAAAACAATAATCTCGAATGCCTAGAAAAGTAAGAAAAATCTTTGTTCTTGATACATCAGTACTATTACACGACTATAATTCCATTTTAAATTTTCAAGAACATGATGTTGCTATACCGATAGTGGTTTTAGAAGAAATCGATAATTTTAAAAAAGGAAACACACTTGTAAACATGCACGCAAGAGAATTTATTCGCCAAATGGATAAACTATCCAATCATAATATGTTGAATAAGTGGGTTCCATTAAATGGATCAAAAAAAGGAAAAATAAAGGTAATTCGAGACACAAAACCTGAAAAGAGTGCTTCAGATGCTTATGAATCCGATAAAAATGATAATCGAATTCTGAATGCAGTAATGAATCTTAAAGAAGAGTTTAAAAGTAGAAAGGTAGTTTTAATAACAAAAGACATCAATTTGCGAGTGAAAGGAAGAGCTCTTGAAATTGAAGCCGAAGATTATGAAACGGGAAAAGTTAAAAATCCAGATCACCTCGATATTGGATACAAAGAGTTAAAACTAAAATCTTCCGAATTAATAGATGCGCTTTATGCGGAAAATACGGTTCTAGCGCAAAACTATATGGAAGAGATACCCAAAGCAAATCAATACTTTATATTTCAAAGTGGGAGTAAATCAGCTTTGGCCTTTTACAATAAAAAAACAACGCATTTAGAGCTTATTACAAAATCGACAGCTTACGGAATTACGCCCAAAAATGCCGAACAAACCTTTGCTTTGCATGCAATTCTTCACGAAGATATTCGCTTAGTTAGTTTGTCAGGTTCTGCAGGTACTGGAAAGACATTATTGGCTTTGGCTGGTGCTTTGCAAAACAGAACCGTATATAGGCAGATATTTATTTCAAGACCTATAATTCCGTTGAGTAACAGAGACATAGGATTCTTGCCAGGTGATGTAAAACAAAAAATTAACCCTTACATGCAACCACTTTGGGATAATCTTGAATTCATTAAAAGTCAATTTAAAGAATCAGATAAAGAGTATAAGCGTATTCGCGATATGGTTGCTCAAGATAAAATTCAAATTGCTCCACTTGCATATATACGAGGTAGAACCATATCTAATGTATTATTTATAGTTGATGAAGCTCAAAATTTAACGCCCCATGAAATTAAAACTATAATAACTAGGGCTGGTGATAACACTAAAATTGTATTTACTGGAGATATATTTCAAATAGATACACCTTATTTAGACTCTCAATCAAATGGATTATCACACCTAATTTCAAGAATTTTAGATCATCCTTTGCATGCACATATAAATCTAAAAAAAGGCGAACGTTCTGAATTAGCGAATTTGGCAAGTAATTTATTGTAATTTAAGTTCTGCTAGACTCTTGCATTATAATGGTTTAGCAAATTTAAATAGGAGTTAGCGTCTATTCTTTGCAAAATGGCACTAAATAGATGGATAAAGCGTTTCAGATAAAATATTAAAATATTGTTTATATAGAATTTCAATGAGTTATTGTAGCCTGAGGTAATGAATAAAATGGTATCTTGGTCTACAAATAGTTTAACGTTTAAGAGATAGAAATAATGAATATTGGAATGGTATGTTACCCCACCTATGGAGGTAGCGGTGTTGTTGCTACAGAATTAGGAAAAGGATTGGCAGAGAAAGGACATAAAGTTCATTTTATGAGTTACGCAAAACCGATGCGACTCAATGAGTTTCAGGCAAACATTATGTATCATGAGGTCTCTGTAAATGCCTATCCATTATTTGAGTATCCACCTTACGATTTAGCCTTAGCATCCAATATTGTAGATTTAGTAAAGTATGAAAACCTAGATTTAATTCATGTACATTATGCAATTCCACACGCCACTTCAGCGTATTTAGCCAAACAAATTTTGGGTGAGCGTGGCAGACACATACCATTGATTACCACTTTGCATGGTACAGATATTACCGTGGTAGGCAGTTCGCCTAGTTATTTACCTGTTGTAAACTTTAGTATCAATCAAAGTGATGGGGTAACTGCTGTTTCTGAATACTTAAAAGAAGAGACGTATTCACGTTTTGAAATTAATAATGAAATAAGAGTTGTTCCAAATTTTGTAGATATTGAGCGTTTTCAACATTCAGATAAAAATCATTTCAAAAAAGCAATTTGCCCAAATGGAGAATTTATAATTGCTCACGTGTCAAACTTCAGAAAAGTAAAACGTGTTGAAGACTGTGTGCGAGTTTTTCGTAAAGTCTTAGATTCTGGTATAAAAGCAAAACTATTATTAGTTGGTGATGGACCTGAACGTGAATCTGTCGAAGCATTTTGTCGCGAATTAGGAACCTGTCAACACACCTTAATGTTGGGTAAACAAGAAAAAATTGAAGAGATACTGTCGATTGCTGATGTTTTCTTGTTGCCTTCTGCTTCTGAAACGTTTGGTTTAGCGGCTTTGGAAGCTATGAGTTGTAAAGTTCCTGTTGTGAGTTCAAACATTGGTGGTATTCCAGAATTAAATGTACATGATGAAACAGGTTATTTGTGCAATTTAGGTGATGCGGAGGCTATGGCAAATTATACGGTTCAAATTTTAAATAATGAAGAGTTACGAACTCGACTATCTAAAAATGCTCGAAAACACGCTGAAACCTTCGAAATAAGTCATATTATTTCTCAGTATGAAAACTATTATGAAGAAGTTTCTGAGAATTTACAACGAAAACTTAGAGAAAAAGAATATCCCAATTTTATTTAATGAGTCCACTCTAAAAAGTCGATTCTTTCGGCTTACACCCTTCCAAATACTACGAATTCGACGAATAGTTTGCTAAAAACTACTTTTCGGAGTATGCTCATTAGTTAAAAATCTGAATTCGGTATAATAAGTGTTACACTAATTTTAGTTAAAACCCCAAACGTACAATATAGATCTTCATCTGGATTCTTAGTGTAATCGTGAACATTTAGAATTAAATTAGGCAGAGATTCTGTGTAAAGCCAAGAATGGCGAATTTTTTTTCCTGTTTTTATTTTTAATTTTTTATCCTGAATTCGGGTTAAAAAGAATATCCCCGAAAATTCGTCTAAATCTTTAATTATGAACTCAAATCTAAGTGTCCAAAATTTGAAATCGATGATTAATACAAGTGAAATTCATTAAAATATTATTGCATTTTTCAGAATTCTTCTTACATTTAATTGAAGATTTCAGCACTCCACAAAATTCTACTTGGTTGTCCTTCTTACTTCAACGTTAAATGGCCTTTACTTTTTAGCATCTTTTGTCTGTCTGTCTTCTCTCAAAACAACCAAATAATTATCTTTCTTTTATTTCATGAACATTTACATCTCAAATCTCAGTTACAGCATTGAAAGCAATGACTTATCTGAGTTATTCGAAGAATACGGACAAGTTACATCCGCAAAAGTAATCACAGATCGCGAAACAGGCCGCTCACGTGGTTTTGGTTTTGTTGAAATGGCTAACGACGAAGAAGGTCAAAAAGCTATAGATGAGTTAAACCAAGCTGAGTATGACGGGAAAGTTATTTCTGTAGCAGTTGCTCGCCCAAAAACTGAAGGTGATCGCGGACCTCGTCGTAGCTTCGGCGGCGGCGGAAATCGTGGTGGCAATGGCGGCGGTGGATACCGTGGTGGTGATCGTCCTGCAGGTGGTGGGGGTTATCAACCACGCGAAAGAAGAAGCAACTACTAAGCGTAGATTTTCTTTTCAAATAAATTGATAAAGGCTGTTCCAATTGGGACAGCCTTTTTTTTGTGTGTGTGGTGAGTTGTATTTTGCAATCAACTTTCGTATTTCCAAAAATGGAATCATTTACTATTAAATTTTAGGCAATCACTAGTAAAATATGATCTATGTAACTGTTTTTATTTTAATTAATAGTTTTAAAGAACCTTGAATTAATAAGGGGTGAATTAATTTAGGATTATTCAACTTTCAGATAGAGTCCGAAGCTTATGTCTTAAGAAAGAGTATTTTTTTGTAAAGGAAACGTTTCGATGAATATAAGTATGTTAACTCATAAAGTATTGATTGGTAATTCAATTGCTTGTTCAAGTTTCAATATTGAATCAGCATGTAACTGATTACATTGCGTTTACATAAATCAAGATTTAATATTTTGTACGAATTTAAAATTTTCGTTGTTTTAAACAAGTGGTGACTCTGAATTTTTCATTTATATTGGGTTTGTCTAATTTTTGAGAAATAATTTTTGCGATGTCCAAAGTATTTAAAAGAAGAGCACATAAAGTGATTAAAAACGGAATCCTATTTTTTTCCCTTTATTTATTTCCGTTCTTAGTGCAATCTCAGGACTATATTGAAATGGGTTCGAAACACATTCAAAACTTTTCCTACCAAGATTATAAAGCTAATCCTCAAAACTGGGACATTGCTCAGAATAAAGAGGGGCTCATCTATTTTGGTAACAGTGATGGTTTACTAGAATATGATGGAAATACATGGAGAATGTATTCGGTCTCAAATTTTTCAATTGTGTATTCATTGGCGATTGGAAATGATAATCGTATTTACGTTGGGGCTCAAAATGAATTTGGATTTTTTCAATCGGATTCCATTGGGAATTTAACTTATCAATCATTAGTTAATTTTGTTTCAGAAAATGATCAAGATTTTTCAAATGTTTGGCAAACGGTAGTTACTGAGGATAAAGTTTATTATAGATCTTCGTATGTGATATTTGTTTGGGACATAAAATCAGAGAAAATGGAAACGATTCGATCGGAGTTGGGTTTTCATAAAATTTTTGATTTAAATGATGTTTTGTACATCAGAGAAGAAGAAAAAGGGCTCCAAGAAATAAAAAATAATAGACTTGAGCCCATAAAAGGTGGGGATTTATTTGCGAAAGATAGAGTTTATATAATGCATCCATTTCCAGCAAGGAAAAACACCTATCTAATTGGGGCCCGAAAACAAGGATTATTTATTTATGATGGGAAATCCTTTGAGCCATTTAAAACAGAACTGAAATCCTATTTTTTAAAGAATGCTATCAATACTGGAGTCGTACTTTCTGATGATACTTTTTTTCTAGGTACAACAAATGCTGGGGCAATAATTATTGATACTTTAGGACGCCAAGTTCGCTCATATACAGTTAAAAATGGAATTAGTAATAATAGTATTCTAAACACATTTAAAGATAAAGACGGTGCAATTTGGCTGGCTACCGAAAATGGTATTTCAAGAATCGATTATAGTTCGCCATTTACCTATTATGAATCCGATTTAGGTTTAAAAATATATGATTGTATTAGACATAAGGGCGTTCTCTATTTTTCAGATTATTCGGGAGTGTATGTTTTAAATCCCATTAACTCGCAATTTGGAAAAATAAAAAATAGTGATATTGGTCCTTGGGCATTTACCGAAATTGACGATGATTTATTGGTCGGAACTCAATTGGGGCTTTATGTGTTAGAAAATAATAGTTTGAATCCTATCGTGGCAACGCAAGAAACAGAACATGATATTACCTATTTGAAGCGTTCAAAATTGGAACCGAGTCGCATTTTTATAGGCTCAACGAATGGCTTATGGTCGGTTCGTAAAAATGGTAAAACGTGGATAAATGAAGGAAAAATCGTTGATTTTTCTGATCAGGTAACTACAATAGCAGAAGACGCTAAGGGTTCGGTTTGGGTGGCGACGTATTCTTTGGGCGTTTACAAAGTGAATTTCACTATAAATAAGGAGGGAAAGATTGATTTATCAAAACCTGAAATAACTCAATTAGGCGAAAATGATGGATTTGATTCAGGATTAACAGATGTGTATTCGATTGGGGATAAGATTTATATTCTAACAGCTGCTAATTTATACACGCTAGATAAAAACGAAAAAAGATTTGTCACTGACACTACCGATCAGGTTATTTCAGCATATAGTAACTATGTAAACAATAGTGGAACAGGTGTTTTTCAACAAGATGCGGATGGAAATATTTGGCTTGGAGACAAAAATGCCGTTGTTCACAGTAAGATTTTGAATTCGGAAACAATACAATGGGGAAATGTACCATTAAATCGTTTTGTTGAAGATGGTGTGTTTAAAATTTACAAAGAGCAAAATGGTAGTGTTTGGATAAGTAAAGTAAATACAATCGTTAAATATGAAGAAGATGAAAAGTCAGATAAGTCGTATTCAGCATTAATTCGGAATGTGAACATCGGGGAAGATTCAACGATTTATTTTGGTGCGAAAAACAAGAAGCTTAAAGCATTTCAAATTGATTATGTACATAATTCACTAAGTTTCCGTTATTCAGCAACAAGTTTTGAAGAGAATAAAAGTACTCGTTTCAAAACATTGCTTCAGGGTTTTGATGAACGAGAATCAGCATGGTCGTATGAAACCAAACGAGAATTCACTAATCTTTCTCCTGGCAAATACACGTTTTTCGTTCGTGCAATAAATCTTTCAAATGTTGAAAGTAGCACGGATAGATTCACTTTTGAAATTTTACCGCCTTGGTACAGAACCTGGTGGGCGTATCTTTTTTATGCCTTAATTTTTGGTTTCTTTCTAAATGCAGTCATTCATAATCAAAATAGAAGAGTGCTCTTAAAAGAGCGTGAGAAAGCAGAAAATGATCGAAAAGCAGCCGCTTTGGAACATGCAAAAGAAATCGAAAAAGCCTATCGTGATTTAGAAAAATCTCATAAAGAACTCAAAGCAACTCAAAATCAGTTAATACATGCCGAAAAAATGGCATCGCTTGGTGAACTTACCGCAGGAATTGCTCACGAAATCCAAAATCCTCTAAACTTCGTAAATAATTTTGCTGAATTAAGTTCAGAATTGTTAGATGAAATGAAAGAAGAAATTGAAAAAGGGGATTTGGAAGAAGTAAAATTTATTTCTGAGGATGTGAAGAAAAATCTGGTGAAAAACGTGCCGAATCCATTGTAAAAGGAATGCTCCAGCATTCGAGAAGTGGATCGGGTGTTAAAGAGTTAACAGATATAAATGCACTGTGCGATGAATATCTTCGATTGTCTTATCACGGATTACGAGCAAAAGACAAATCGTTTAATGCAGAATTAAAAACAGATTTTGATACGGATTTGCCAAAAGTGAACGTGATTTCACAAGACATTGGTCGGGTGTTATTGAACCTGATTAATAATGCTTTTCAGGCTTGTGCTACTGTTGAAAAACCAATCGCTCAGATTTGCACAAGAAGAACTGAAGCCAGAATTGAGATTAGCGTTTCTGATAATGGTTCTGGCATCCCAGACAACATCAAAGACAAGATTTTTCAACCGTTATTTACTACAAAGCCAACGGGACAAGGAACTGGCTTAGGCTTATCGTTGAGCTACGATATTGTGAAAGCTCATGGTGGAACAATCATGGTGGAAAGCCAGAAAAAAGTTGGCTCAGTATTCACAATTAGCATTCCAACTACATGAAAAGACTCTTTCTCTCATTGCTTCCTTATTTATTCTTTCTGTCGAAGGAATCAGTCAGGAAAATCAATTTATTGAGTTTAAGCCATACTATGAAAACTCATAGTGAGCATTAATTTATATTGGCTCTGATGTCGCTTTTTTTTAATAAATATTGTGTAATTAACTAAAGTACGATATGTAAAAAAAAATAAAACATCAGCGGGTTTTATAAAGGATTCAATAACTTGAATCTGTACTGATTAAATGAAGCCTGCACAGGTTTTATTCACTTAGCATGTAAAAGCTTATTAGAATAAATCATTTTTTATCATGACCAAATTCACTCTTTTTCTTCTCGCAGCTATTACCCTTTTAATTACCGCACAAAATGCAAGTGGCAAATCCAGAAAGTGTTGGACTCTTTTTACTTCTTACTGAATACGGATATCACTGTGAAGGAAAAATCTGATGTCTATAATCAAATGGGATGGCTTGTCAGATGCAAGCGTGATTTTCCAAAAGCCATAGAATATTACTCAACATCGATAGACTTACACAAGGAAGTTATTCCAAATCGCTTGAGAACTACTTAAAATCCTTCTCTTGTTAACTACCTTTCTTTAACAATGTTTTAAAACTAAAATTGATGCGGCATTTTTTACTTCTGTTACTTGTTTTTTCCTGTTTAACGAGCAGTTCCATAGGGCAGTCTTCTAACATCGACAGCCTTAAAAATGAACTTTCCAATCACTTATCAACAGATACCCTACGGGCAAAAATATTGCTTGATCTGGGCTTTGCTTACAGGCGTAAATCTGTAGACACGGCTTTTATCTATGCAAAAGAGGCCTTAGTCATTTCTGAAAAAGAAAAGTTCATCACGGGTATAGGTAGCTCAAACTACCTTTTGGGAAGACTCTATTACTACCAAGGTGAATATAAGAAAGCGATTCCGCACAACGAGATAGCTCTGGAGTTGGCTTTACAAAAAGGCATACCGATGCGTATTGCTGTGAGCTATATGGAAATAGCAGCCATCTATGTAAAAATGGGGGATCGGGAAAAAGGCAAAAATCTTTACTTAAAAGGGCTGCCTTATGCTGAAAAATCTGGCCATTCAGGAATTCATGGTGAATACTATAACCGACTAGCTACTTTATATGAGTTTCATGGTAATTATGATAAAGCTATTGAGTACTACCAAACCGCTCTTCAATATATCATTGAGGCTGGTCAAACATGGGCAGAAGCCAGTATTTACCACAATTTGGGGGTACTTTACAATAGCTTAGGAAATTTTCTGACCGCCTTAGAGTTTCAACAAAAAGCATTGAAAGTGGCTGAAGAGAACGACTACCAAACCATAAAAGCTTCGATATTAATCACAATAGGAAAAGTGTATATAGCACTGGAAGAGTACCCAAATGCAATCCGTACGCTCAAAGAGTCTGCAAATATCTATAATCAAGTCGGAAATATAAGCGGCCTTTTGGGGGTCGATATCAACCTTGCAGAAGCTTACCAAAATATTAATGCCCTTGATTCGGCTAAATATTTTTACCAAAAAGCACTCGATGCTGCGCAGAAAATGAATAATAAGAGTGGAATTGGGAGTAGTCAATTTGGGTTGGCTGGGCTAGAACTTTTGGAAGGGAACCCGACTAAAGCTATTGAGTTGGCAACTGCAGTATTGAAGTTGCGAAAAGAAATCAAAAGTGATGGAGCCTTAGCCGAAACTGAAATTTTGTTGGGTAGAGCATACTTAAAACAAGGTAACCTGGAAAAGGCTGAATTGTATCTGAGCAGCGGTCTTAAAAAAGCAAATGAAGTAGATGCCTACATCGATTTGAATAGAGGTTATGCTTCTATTTCTCAACTGTACCAGACCCAAGGACGATATAAAGAAGCCCTAAAAGCTCACATAGCGTATAAAGCTACCAGCGACAGCCTGCTCAACGAACGGAATATTCGGGAAATCACCGCCCTCGAAAAGCAGTATGAATTTGATAAGGAGAAGGCCGTCATTGAACTTGAAAACCAACAACAGCAGCTCGAAAAAGAGCAGCAACTGAAAGAGCAGCGGTACATTCTGATCGGGACTTCAGCAGGCTTGTTTTTCATGTTTGTATTGGCCGCAATCAGCTATCGCAGTTTTCGCATCAAACAAAGGGCAAATCAGCAGTTAACGACTATGAACGCCCAAATTTTCGAGCAAAAAGAAGAAATCCAACATCAGTCCAAAGAACTCCAATCAACAAATGAAAAATTAGTCGCCCTAGACAGTTTTAAAGAAGATTTAACGGGCATGTTGGTACACGATCTTAAAAATCCTTTAAATACCATTGTCCATTCGGTAGAGAATTACACTCCCGAAAATAATCAAAAAATAAAACAGGCTGGACATCAATTGCACAACCTAGTGCTGAACATATTGGATGTGTACAAATACGAAAACAGCCAAATGAATGTGGAACAGTCCGAAGTATCTTTATCTGAATTTGTTCAAAAGTCAATGGAGGACACTAGCTTACTGGTGAGCAACAAATCTATTGCTTTAACAAGTATCATTCCGTCAGATATTCAGGTAAAAGCCGACCAAGAAGTGTTACTGAGAGTATTTGCCAATCTTCTCACGAACGCCCTGAAATACACTCCTCAGTATGGCACCATTCAAATATCTGCTGCTGTTGAAAACGAAGGAATGGTGAGTATCCGCGTTGCTGACTCTGGGAAAGGGATTCCTCCCGATCAGTTGGAGAACATCTTCAATAAATTTATCCAATTGGATGCTAAAAAGTCCGGTAGCATGCGCTCCACCGGACTAGGACTCACCTTCTGTAAAATGGCTGTAGAAGCGCATAAGGGCGAGATCAGAGTCGAAAGTGAGGTTGGAAAAGGAACGACCTTCATCTTTACGCTTCCAATTTCTCATTTTGACCAACAAGCAGAACAAACACCCTCGTTTGAAACTCCAAAGCATGAAATCGACATTTGCCTAAGTCCTGTTGAAAAAGAAACACTTGAGCCTATTATTGCTGTACTAAGTCACACATTGGTCTTTGAAGTAGGAAAAGTAAAAGCCATTCTTAAGAATTTGGATCAGCCAACACAAGGAATCAAAAAATGGTGCGAAGAAGTGAATAAGAGTATCTTAATACTGAACGAAGAACACTACAAACACCTTTTAGACATAGCCTCACGTGGATAATCCTCAAAGACGAATCTTAATTGTTGACGATCAAATCGAAAACTTGCAAGCCATCTATCAGATACTTGAAAAATCCGCCATCTCGGAAGAAATCTCGTTGGCAAGCAGCGCCAATCAGGCTTATAAAGTTATTGAACATGAATTACCTGATTTGATTATTACAGATTGGGAAATGCCTGATATCAATGGGATTGAATTTATTACAACCTTAAAAGCGAATCCTGCCACGAAAGATATCCCCATCATTATGTGTACAGGCATCATGACTAGTGCGAAAAACTTGGAAACATCTTTAGCCGCAGGCGCAGCTGACTATATCAGAAAACCAGTTGATGAAGTAGAACTAATAGCGAGAGTTAAAGCCAATTTGCATCTATCTGAACAGTATAGAAAAATCAAACTACTAAATGAATCTAAAGACACTTTGTTTTCGATAATCTCCCATGATTTAAGAGGTTCCATCGGTAGTATCGAAGGTTTCACCGATTTAATAAAAATGGATTATGAAAACTACAGTCAAGTGCAGATTCTTGAGTTTATAGACATCATTGGAAAACAAAGCAGAAGCATTTATGCCATTCTTGAAAACTTATTGCTTTGGGCAACTAACCAGAAAGAGAACGTTTCAATCAACCTTCAACAAGCACCTCTGTATAAGGCAATAGAAGAGAATCTTGAATTGTTGGAAGATTCTGCGAGTAAAAAACAAATCAGAATCATCAATTCGATTCCTAGAGATTTGCATGCTACATTTGATTTGAATATGATTTCAACGGTTTTCAGGAACTTGATTGCAAACGCCATCAAATTCACTTACGAAAACGGAATCATTACTATTAAGGCAGAAACTGCACCTGACGCCATAATTTGTTCTATTGAGGATAACGGAGTTGGTATTTCAACCAATAGAATTGAAAAAATATTTCAAAAAAACAGCTTTGAAACTACATCGGGAACTCAAGATGAATCGGGATCTGGTCTTGGATTAAAATTGTGTCAAGACTTTATAGAAAAGCATCAAGGTAAAATTTGGGTAGAAAGTGAAGTTGGTAAAGGTAGTTGCTTCAAGTTTAAAATACCACTTGTTAAGAATTGATATTATGTGTGAAAAAATAGTACCCACACTAGGTGTAGGTTGCACCTTCACTACCAAACCTTCTGGACAAGGAACAGGTTTGGGACTTTCCATGAGTTATGATATCAATAAAAACTCTCATCAAGGTGAACTTAACGTAGAAACCTTAGAGGGAAGTGGAACAACATTCACCATTAAACTACCGAGAACTACATGAAAATACTTATTGTAGACGATGAAACTGATGTTTAGCCATTGTTCGAACAGAGATTTAGAAAAGAATACGAAATAAACAAGTTGAATTAGTTTTTGCATTTTCGGGTGAAGATGCAATTAAGTATCTGGATGCTAATGATCATGAAGCTATATTAATTTTATCAGATATCAATATGCCTGGAATGAGTGGATTTCAGCTACTTGAAAAGGTGAAAGATAAATTTCGTAAGCCACCTCCGATTGTAATGATGATAACAGCTTATGGAGACGAAGAGAACAAGAAACAAGCCGAATTTCTTGGTGCAGATGACTTCTTAACCAAACCCGTTGACTTTGCCCTTTTAAAAAGTAAATTAAACATAGGAAACTAATGGCAAAAATTTTAGTAGTTGATGACGAAATTGATCTCCAAGATCTTATTACACAACGTTTTAGAAGAAAAATTCGCGATAAGGAATATGAATTTGTTTTTGCAATAAACGGAAATGATGCATTGGTCAAATTAGCGGAAAATCCAAATGTTGATATTGTGTTAAGTGATATTAACATGCCTGAAATGGATGGATTAACCTTGTTAGGCAAATTGGCAGAATCGAATCCTTTATTGAAATCAGTTATCGTTTCAGCGTACGGAGATATGGAAAATATTCGTATTGCAATGAATCGTGGCGCTTACGATTTTGTCACCAAGCCAATCAATTTTGATGATTTGACCATTACTATGGAAAAAACATTAAAGCATGCTCTTCACATAAAAGAAACGTTAAAAGCCGTTAAAGAAAACAACATTTTAAAAATGTATGTCGATGAAAATGTCCTACATTTTATGGGAAGCAAAGAGTTCGAAGAATCCTTAATGTCGAATGAAGAAATAGAAGCAAGTATTGTTTTTGTTGATATTTGTAGCTTTACTGCGCTTAGTGAAATGGCGCCTGCCGATAAAGTTGTTCGCCTCCTTAATGACTATTTCGATATTATAGTTAAAGAAATTATTGCAGAAGAAGGCTACATAGATAAATTTATTGGCGATGCGGTTATGGCTGTATTTAGAGGAAATGACTCCTTGAATAGAGCAGCAAAAGCATCTGTAAACATTCAGAAAAAGATGATAGAGTTACCAATAATTGAAGAGTTGAATTCTTTTAAACCCGAAGTTTCGATCGGAATAAATAAAGGTGAAATGATTTCTGGAAATATTGGCTCTGCTACACTTAAACGTTTAGTTTATACCGTAATCGGTGATGTAGTGAATACCGCTCAACGATTGCAAAGTAAAGCCGAACCAGGCCAAATTATATTAAATGAAACCTGTAAACAACAACTATCAGTTGAGTTTAAATGTATTGAAGTTGGTGAAGTAAATTTGAAAAACAAGCGAGAACCGATGATGGTTTATCAGGTTGTTTCATCCTTATAAAAGTAATTAAGATGGAAACGAGTATGTTAAAATTGAATGTATTGGTTTTTTTTGACTCTTCTAAATTGTGGAAATGGCTATAATAAAACTGCCGACAAAGCTCCAATTAATAAGGAATATGTTGGAACATGGGTTGGATTATTTACTACAATAAACGTTAGAACTAAAACAGGATTCTTATGTTACAAGTTCACTAAAGGGCGAGTTGAAATGGCACTTCAAATAAACGAAGACAATACAGCATCGGGAAAAATTGGGAATAGTGAATTAACTGAGGCTAAAATAAAAAAGAATAATGGTGCAGGAATAGCATATATCATCGATTGTGGTGAAGTCGGTAAATTATTCTATAATGATCCAGAAGAAAAGAAACCTTTACAACTTTGGCTGATTCCAATAACACAAAGTGACACATTGCGGGCAGAGTTACGATTAGGAAGTTCAGATAAATATCCAATGGGAGAGTTTAAAATGTTTAGAAAAAATTAGAACTCAGGATAATAACCTGAGTTCGGGATAAGAAATTAAAATAAAAACAGGTTAAAATAAATTTCGTCATTCTGGGCTTGACCCAGAATCTCTGCCTAATTTGGAATTAAATTCGAAATTCCACTATGAAGCATAGTAACATTCTCATTGTTTATTCTAGGATTAGATTAAAATTATTCTACAAATCCTTAATCTGAACTCAGGTTAATACTTTAAATCAAGATGAATAAGGCTTGGGGAGTTTATAAATGGTAATGGGACAGCTTATCGTGAAATGGAGATTGATATATTGACTGTTCGAGATTTAAGCTCAGAAATTACTCAAATTATGGTGACTAAATCTGGCACTTTAGTGAATTATATTACACTTGTAACTAATCCATCACCCTAGCCCATCTCAGGATTTTACCATGAAAAACGAAAAATCAGCACTGAATAAATTGCAAAAGCAACACCTATTTATAAATAATTCACTCCAAAATCCTTTAAATATCAATCTATTCACTTTCAATCATTCGAATACAATTAGACTCCCCAAATCACTTTTTTAAATAAAACCAATCATGAAGTTCCAAACATTCTTAGACACCTATGATTTCCCTGGCTCCGTAATTTTACTTGAAGGTAAACGCGATGTCTTGGCAGTAGATCAAGAAAAACTCATACAATTAGGGCAAGTATTAGTAAAATATACACGTTACATACGTTTTCGAAGTGGAAATGCCGCCGGTGCTGATGAACTATTCTGCCAAAAAATTGTCGAAGAACAAGCAGAACGAGTTAAAATGATTACTCCGTATTCAACACACAGAAAAAAAAACTATGCCTCTGAATCGATTACGAAATACTCGATCGATGAAGTAGATTTTGCAAAAGATCCTGGTCTGATTTACGGAAGTAAACTAGGGAATAACAACGATAAACTCATTGACTCTTATGCTGCTGGAACTCGCAATCGTAATACAATAAAAGCGGCGTATTTAATTCGAGATACGGCAAAAGTCTTAGGAGCTTCGGAATTTAAAAAAGCAAATTTCGCAATCTTTTATGATGATTTAAAAAAGCCAAAATCGGGTGGGACAGGGCATACCATGAAAGTTTGTGATGAGAATGGACTTAGTTATATTAATCAGACTATTTGGTTTGATTGGTTAAATTTTGTTCCCGAAGTAAAACTCAAAAGAATTCACAAACACTGACAAGAGGATTCACTATTAGGTGGTGAACGGTTAACCCTACTTCCAAAGACGGAAATTAATCCTTATGAAAAATCTGAATAATAAAAATTGTTGGTACTTATATTGGTACCTAAAATATTAAAGCCTTGTAACTCATTGCGCTACAAGGCTTTAATATTATTATTGTGGGACATGAGGGATTCGAACCCCCGACCCCCTGCTTGTAAGGCAGGTGCTCTGAACCAGCTGAGCTAATATCCCGTTTTAACGAGAAACAAAAGATACGGTAAAAGTTAATCTCATTGCAAGAGCTTTCGACTCATTTTATAAGATATTTTGAAAAAAATCATGAGCAGGTACTAATAGAATGTGTTTCCCATCAAGAATGAGTTCATCTTTTTGATGTTGAGTTATGATAAAGCCCTCGTTTTTATCGAAAAAGTTCATGGCTTCAAGTAAACCTTCCGTTTCTCGCTTCTTGTTATCAGAAGTTATTTCTGTGCAAACTTGAATTACTTGATGACACTTGTTGTCTTTAAAAGTGATAAAATCACATTCTTTGTTTTCTCGAAAATAGGAAATTCTCAAATTTTGTCTTCTTAAATGCAGAAAAACGGCATTTTCAAATAGCCGACCTGAGTCTTTAGAATAACTTAAACTGCTAAGTCTTGCTAAAGCTGTATCTATCGAATAAACTTTTCGAGGATTTGAAAGGGAGCTTTTTGCAGACCAACTGAATCTTGGTAAATAAAAAAATAAATATGCGTCTTCCATCCATTGCAAATAATCGGAAACCGTATTTACTGAACCAAAAGAAAAAGCTTTTTTTAATCCTGTATATGTATACTCTTTGCCAATAGTTGAAATCAAGAAAAAAGCAATTTCAAGTAAGGATCTCGTATTCCGAATTCCATAACGAATCGCAATATCACGTAATAAAATATCTTTAAATAAAGGTTGAAGACTTTCTACTTGTTCCGTTTTATTAAACTCAGGGAAACCTCCTTTTAAAAGATAGGATTCAAATGAAGAGACGGAGTTTGATAGTTGATGAAACGTTTTAAATTCATCAAATGAAAAGGGAAAAAGTTCGTGATGAATATATCTTCCTGTAAGTCGAGTGCCTAAGTCTTTACTTAATAGTGAAGCGTTAGATCCTGTGATAAATACCTTTTTGCCTCTATCGTGAAGCTGTCGAATATATTGTTCCCAATGTTCAACGTTTTGGATCTCATCAAAAAAGTAATAAGATGTTGAATCGCCAATAATTTCATCTAATTTGGGAAAATCTCCGATTTCAAAGTTGAAAATCCTTGGGTCTTCAAAGTTCATGAAAACTGATTTTTCAGAAATGGATTTTCGGATTTGTTGTAATAGTACACTTTTGCCAGCACGACGAATGCCACTAATAACTTCAATCATCCCTGATTTAAAAAAGTTTGAGTAGTCTACAAAACGTGACACTTCTTGAGCAGGCATTGCCAAAAATTGCTCTTGTTGTTTTAAAAAAGCCTGTTCAATTTCGGATTTTAATAGCATTTTTTGAGTAGTGAAGGTTATTGTGCATTGCTAATATACAAAATTGTTTATTACTAATGCATGATATCGTACATCAGTAATGCACAATTTTGTTCACATCAATCCTTTATACTCACAAGTCCAAACGATTGCCCAGTAGTAATTAGCAAAGTCTCATTCTTAAATAAAGTCTATTATATATTTACAGTTAATTTTGATAGTTTTTTCCCAAGTTCATTTTCAACTTTAAACACTTCCATCAGATCGTTGAATCGGAGTATTCGATTATCCATACTTTCAAGATACC
>Ga0210034_1000638_pt1 | contig 36489 bp, 22 predicted proteins | sample CryGeymeta201505_FD_185466 | JGI IMG/M metagenome (GOLD analysis project Ga0210034, IMG submission 185466) | Groundwater microbial communities from Crystal Geyser aquifers in Utah, USA - Crystal Geyser metaG 2015-05 (SPAdes) (version 2) | ecosystem: Environmental > Aquatic > Deep subsurface >... | reverse complement strand
GCTTTTGCCCCATGTAGCTTAACCGAGTAGGAAAATATTTTCTCAGCCCCTTGGACTCCAATGCGTTTACGAAAATGGACAAAATCACTGGGATCGCAAGGGAACTCAAATTCAAAGTGCGCTCTTGTAAATGGCAAATGGAAATCATCAATTTTTCGCAAAAGTTTTTCACCAGTTTTTCGCAAGGGTAAATCACCAGTTTTACAGTCAGCTCCGTGCTTTTTTCTCGTTGCGCAGCGGAGCGGAGCAACGAGAAAAAAGCACGGAGCTGACTTCATTACGTTCCATTCTCGTTTTCCGTTTTCTTGAAGATCGTTTCTCTGTTTTCCATTCGATAACTGTCGCCTTTAAGTTTAACTACTTCACACCGATACAACAATCTGTCCAATAATGCGGTGGATAAGACCGGATCTTCTAAGGTTTCTGCCCATTGTTTGGGCGATTTATTGGTGGTGATTATGACAGAACTTTTTTCATGTAAATGATCAATTAGATTGAAGAAGGCTAAGGCTTCATGCTTTTTCATCGGAAACATCATGATGTCATCAATGGCTAGTAAATGAGTACGTAGTAATCGGTTGTATTTACCCAAAGCCGTTGAGGTCATTTCTTTGAGTCGGATTAGATTGAGTAATTCTTCCATACTCACGAAATAGGCTTTATATCCTTGTTTTAGCGCCTCATAAACGAGTCCTGAGGCCATAAAGGTTTTACCCGTTCCCGATGGACCCATAAAAATCACGTTAAAGTTTTGTTCTAGCCAAACCAATTCACGTAATTGTTTTAATTCCGATTTAGACATGCCATTACTCAGGTTAAAATTGTAGTAATCCAGGTCGTGATTCTTGGGCAAGCCAGCCATGGAGAATCGGCGCTGATAATCGGTTTCTCGACGTTTTTCTACCTCTTTAGACAACAAATTAAGGATGAATTCAAGATAAGATGGTTTATCTAATTGAGCCTGATGAATCAAGGATTCCGCATGATTCTTCAAGTTCGTTAACTGAAGGGCATCAGCATACTGACGCAGGGTTGTTGTAGCTCGTTCCATTAATTGAACAGGGTTTCGTAGGTGTTAATATCACTAGTTTGTATGGACGTATCGGCTCGAAGCAGGGTTTCGGTGAGCATCGGTGGCGGTATCGGTGGCGGTGATGCCTCATCTAGGTTCTTGCTGAGCTGAGAAGTAAGGTGTTGGTTTTGCTTGAGCATGTCGATGAGGTTTTTGCCGTTGAAGACCTTGTTCTCTATGCAAAAGAGCAGACATTGATCACGTAGTTGCTCTGAGCAAGGAGGATATTTTTTGGCTAAGTACTCCAGATTATCACGGTAATAGCGACTCTTGTTTTTTTGAAGTAACTGCATCCAGGTCTGTGCCAGTTCTCCCGAGCCCAAGAGTTCACTCACCTGCTCACTAAGACGCTGAAGGGTTTGGGAATCGGGGCGGTCATGTTCTGAGTTTCTGATCGTCTTTCCTTTGTCTAGACTGAGCGTATGGGTGCAAATAAAGTCGTTTTCCAACGAATACACACTCATCTGCTCACAGGTAATGGACAACAGAATCCGGCTGTCACGACCGGCATAGACTCCCAAAGGAAGGCTGTAAAAATTACCTCGATACAAAACGGTATGGTCTTTTCTTACCTTGTAGGAGCTTAACGCTACTTCGTGCTGTTTTTGCTTTATAGGCAGCAAATACGGCTTTTCCACCTCCCATTCCTGTTTGGGGATGAGTTGGGTTCCCGCATGTTTTTTGGCATTAGCGGTGCGTTCCAGCCACTGCAGAGCCTGTTGATTCAAGTTCTCAATGCCGCTATAGTCACGACCTCGTAAAAAGTTCTGCTTCACATATTTTACCACACTCTCTATCTTTCCCTTGCTTTGCGGGTCGGCTTTCCTACAAAAAACGGCTGTAAAATCCTGGGTTTTACAAAATGCCGTAAACTCAGCCGTGAGCAGGTAATCTCCCAAATTCTCGTTGTGCATAAATATACTGTCTTGGTCGTACACAATCTTCTTGGGTAATCCAGTAAAATAATCAAAGGCCAAATAATGAGCTGTAACCGCCTGTTTTGAGGTGAATGGCTGGTCAATCAAATAAATAAACTTGTAACGAGAACGGGATAAACTCATGGCAAAAAAATAGATTTTCACTCGTTTTCCCTGCCCCGTTTGCATCCAAGTTTGACCAAAATCAACCTGAGCTTCCGCCCCATAATCGGTTTCAGGTAGTTTCTGGAAAAGACGTGTACTTTCTTTGCTGGGCTTGGCGATAGCATAGTCGTTGCGCAGTACCTGTACAAAATTGAACACGGTTTTACTGTGAATCACAGGCAATTCATCAAAGTGTTCCTTAAGCCTGTCTTCAACCTGTGCCGCCGATAAATAAGGAACCCTCTCCAACAGCTCTTTTACAAATTGGCGATACTGACTCAATTTTTTGGGCAGGTTCGATTTGTTTGTAATCCAACTATGAAAACTAGCCTCATCCATCTGTTGATACTTGCGGATAGTTGCTCGATCTAGACTCGTTTCTCGTTGAATTTGACTCTTATTTAATCCTTGTTCGGTAAGTTCTTTCACTTTATACCACATCGTAAATTTGCTTTTTCGTTCGTAATTCATCAATTAGTAGATTAATCTTGAAGGGGGTTACACCCTAAGATTATCCTATTTTTTGGTGATTCACTTTTGCGAAAAATTGGCGATTTTCATTTGCGAAAAATTGACGATTGTAAGTTACCACTTACACCGTTTTTGTTAGCAAGTCAATTTGCTGTTGTTGTTTATCAATAAAAGATATTTCGGCAGCAAATCTCGTTACTTTATCTCCGTGATTCCCCGTTTCAAAGGTTTTTTTAAAATTATGATGTGAAATTCTAAAAATTGTTGAGTCTTCAAAAAGCCTTACTTCAATCGGTTCGGTGTTGCTTTTTGCAACGTAAAGGACATATAATCACTTAAAAAATCATTTTCAAAAACTATATCAATACAAACAAAATTATTCTTATTCCAGATTAAGTTACCTCCGCTTCCTTTTACAATAAAGTTTAAGTAGTTCTCTGTCGTATTGGCTTCTTTTATTACAGTTTCTTTCGGAAAGTTCTCAATTACGCCTAATTTTTCGAAATTTTCCCATGTTTGCAATTCAAGACAAACTAAAGGGTCGAAAAGTGTTTTTAATTGTTGAGCAATCATTTTAATCTGAATCTATCGTTAGGAAAAAAATGGGTAACTAACTTCTATAATATCAATAAGTAAATATCAAGATTCTTAGTAAGACTTCACAAAAAGTTAGAAAGATAAACCCTTCTGACTTTTTTGAGAAGAAATCTTGAAAGTTGTTTTTGAAAAAAGCTTAAATGCTTCTAATTTCTGTAAACGAAGTAAATAACAAAATGCTTCACTTTAATGAAACATCTTGTTTTGCCATTTCAGTAACTTAAAAATTTGAAAATTATAAATACTTATTTTTGAAGTTCTCTAAAGTACCTTGATTTATTGCTGCCCGTAATTCAGTATTATAGATTTGAACTCGATCATTACAGATAATTGATGACCATACAAAGAGAATTAAGCTCGGTACTGCAAATGTGACAAAGTTTATCAGCATTGCAATCAGATTAACCCACACTATCCATCTTCCTTCACTACTTTTTGCGTAGTATATCCCAGCTCCAGCCCAAAGAGCATTCAATAATATTGCAATTCCCAAAGATTTTTTTAGTTCCATGTATTGAATTGAATTTGATGTGTCATTCAACATCGACGCATTTTGCTGATTCTGATTAGTTGTTTGAAAATTTGATTGATTGAATGGGCTTGCTGGTCTTAAATCAGTCTTGCAGAATCGACATATAATAGCTTCTTCTTGAATTTCTTCTGCACAAAATGGACATTTTTTCATAACTGTATTTTATAAGTTCTTATTATTTTGTTAGCGGATATTACTTGGTTGTATCCTTATTTTTTGAATAATATCTAAGTAGGTTCCAAACAAAATGGTTTTTTTACTATGATAAGTTCTTTTTTTTTCGCATAATAACTAAGTGTTTCTTAATTATCAAACTTATTTTGGTTTTAATAACAATTTATACTATCATTTTATTTGTAATTATATATTAGACTTTATATAATCTTTTCGATTTTATGATGTTAATCAATTAAACTGAATTATTTAATTAACATCATTTTGTGTTGATAGATTCGCCCATCAAAATATATTCTTGCAAAGTAGATACCACTTGCTTGTTCAGACATGGAAATTGCATACTTAGTAAGACCTGATTGAACTAAAAATGATTGCGAACTTACAACTTTACCTAAAATATCGAAGACTTCTAGTTTCACTTCTCCCGACTTTCCAGATTCAATTTTCAGATTTGTACTTGGGTTAAATGGATTAGGATAATTTCCTAGAATTGAAAATTCTTTAGGTTTTAATTCTGCTAAAGATTCGTTTGAAACAGTTTCTGGATTTGTAATTGGAAATAAATCATACGTTTTTGCTGCTTCAAATTGCGCTTTCATCTCTTCTAATGAGTTTCCATAGACCCAAATAAAACCAAATGAAGCTTTAGATTGAGCAGGAATATCAAACCTATCACTATATATTATAACTGAAACATCTGTTCCTTTTACAAGTTCTGTTTTCTTTAAGCCAGCATTCATGGCTTTTAATTTTTCAGCCTTAGTAAAACCATTCAGAGAATTGGGACTTGAACTACTATAATACAAACCAAAATCAAGGTCGGTTTCTTCTCCTTCAAAAGCATTATCGATTGCAAGAGCACCTCCTATTCTATTTAATAGTGCAATTCCTGCATATTGTTCAGTTTCAGGATTAAAAGCATAGATTAAATTATCATTTTCAATAAAACCTACTTTATTGATTGTATAATCATCTATATCCCAATCTGCAAACATTCCTACAAAAATTGAATCTACAGTATTTGGAGTTGGATTAGAAAGTAGATAATTAATCCATAAAACTTGATTTACATCAGGTTCATTTATTGTAAATGATTTTGTTTGAATTTGAAGTGCGGGCACATTAGAATGCAAAATTTCTGCATTTCCTAATCCAATTTTTCTATTCTCTTTCTCACTTATTTCATATAAATTGATTGGTACAATATCTTTATCAGTACTATTTGTATTTATTGCTCTATCAGCGACAAATTGACCTTGGCGAATCATCAGCGATGAAGAGTATAATATATTTTGTGGGTCATCAAGTAAATCATTGGTTTCTTTGGGAATAAAACCAATTCCACCATTACTATTTATTGGATCAACAAACCCTACAGTTCCATCAGAAGCCATTGAAACATGAATTTCAGAATTATTATGCTCTTCATAAATGAGCTCATCATAAGACACATAGTGATAATCAATGTAGCCTTGTGAAAATTGTTGAAACTTCATTTTGAAAACAGGTACCGTTAACGGACTAAAATCTTCTGTTAAGGAAATTCCTATTTCGTATTCAATAGTCTCATTTAAACCTAAATTCGGGATTTTTTTAACGGTATTAGTCAGTGCAATTCCGCTCGTAAGTGTAGTAACAGTAAAGTCTGTTTCTAAGTCATTCGTAGCTACCTGTTCAAGTGTGATTTTAATTACACCCGATTGATTTGGGCGCAGTTTACCACCTTCAGAATTGACCAATTTAAAATCATTAATAATGAAACCAGGATAAACTCTATATAAAGCCCAATTTGCATTAATAGTTCCACGACCTAATTTTCCATTGTATTTTGATAGATTAGATGGATCAGTATAAGTACTTGAAACTCTTATTTGATTTATAATTTGTTTGGCATTCCAATCTGGATTTTTTGATTTTACAAGAGCTGCTAAGCCTGATACAAATGGAGCGGCCATTGATGTGCCCGATTTTGATACATAATCATTATTAAAAGAACTAGAATATATTGAGTTACCTACAGCTGTTACGTCTAAATCGTACCCATAATTTGAGAAAGGGGATTTACTAAAACTTGAAAATACAGAGCCAACGGAAACCACATTCTTATAAGCAGCTGGGAAATATATAGATTCTTGATCCTCATTTCCTGCCGCAGCAATAATAATACAACCAGATGCAAATGCAGCATTTACAATATCCTGTTCAAATTGCGAGGAACCATTCCCACCCCAACTACAATTAATTATATCTGCTCCGTTTATCATGGCATAAACAATTCCTTCATAACCATAAGCAATTACATTAGGGTTATCTTTAGTCCCCCCTGCTTTAATAGCCATGTATTTTGCGTTCCAACCTGCACCAGAGATACCTAATGAATTATTTGTTTCTGCTGCAGCAATTCCAGCAACATGTGTTCCATGATCTTGAAAACCGACTAAAGGATTATTGTCTTCAACAATAGTTCCATTTAAAGAACCACTTTCCCAAAAATCCCATCCTTTATCATCATCAATCCATCCATTTTTATCGTCATCTATTCCATTATCAGGAATTTCATCCCTGTTAATCCAGAGTTTATTCTTTAGATCTTCATGATTATAATTAACTCCAGAATCCACTATGGCAATAATTATAGAAGTATCTGATTTTGAATAACCCCAGCCATCTGGGAATTTCATTGCATTATAGATAAAACTATATTTTTCAAAGAGTGGATCATTAGGTAGTTCAGTAAGCTTTCTAACAAAATGTGGTGTAATTGAAACAATTCCTTTTCGGTTTTTCCATTTTTGAGAAAATTGTATTGGATCTTGATTAAAAGGTAGCACAACCTTCACCCATTTTTTCAGCTCATTAATTGATGTTTGTATATCTGTTGAATTAACACCTTTTTTTAACATTCCACTAGTAAATAGTTTATCTAAATGTTTATTTTGAATTGCTTGAGTTACATTTCCGTTTGATATGCTTTCTAATTCACCTAGAATAGCATTCTTTTTTGAACTCTTATAAATTTCTGCTTGATTTTGTTCTAACTTTATATAAACAATTTGAGGTAATACTTCTTGTGAAATAGCAATTTTATTGAACCCTAAAGTTGCAGAGATAATTACAGATACTATTAAAAAACGATTACTATTTATTTTCATTTGTATGATTCCTGTGATACATTTCTTATAAAATAATACTTTTCAACTAAATAATGTTTGCTTTGTTCATCAAGCACCTGCTTTAATTTTTAAATGAATAAGCCAATTCGAAAAGTCAACTGTTTTGGATAGCCCTTACAAAAGCAGCGAATTCGATGACTATTTAGCTGAAAACCACTCTTCGTTGTAAGCTCTTGAATCCAAGTTAAACTAAGACTAATATTCATTACAAAAGTGCTTTTAAAAATGTTGTGTTTCAACTTTCGGACTTCTTTTCTATAAAAAATAGGCAATGTTTTTCGCAAAATAAGAACATCCTGTACCCTGACACGATTCGAAGAACCACGAAGTGCTATCTGTGTCCAATATCTTTTTACATAACAATCACTTTTTCTTTGCATAGATTGGTTTTTAGGCTGAGATGCTGGGTCAAAGCCCAGCATGACCAAATAACAACTATGAACTAAGTTCAATAGGTTGCGAATAAGCTCTTGTTTTCATTAATTATGATACATAAAACCGTTAACAAATAATTCACTTTACAAAATGTCAAAGTCCGAAAGTTGTGCCTTGTGTCTAAACTAACATAAATTTTCAAGTTAGATTCTCTCAAATTGTGTGTACTAGTCAATTATTTTGTTTAAATATATTTTCAGATTAAGCAGAAGCTTAAATTTTTAAAACTGAACAAGAATCTATATCGAAAAGAATGTATCACTACTTTATAATTTATTTTATTTTTAGTTTTAGACTTTTTTTTACTTAAAGCAATTCAAAGTTGATTTAGACCAAAAGTACATACCAAGTGTCTATATTGTAAAAACTTATTGAACTGTAAATAACAATTCCTTTTTAAATCATTCAGTCAATTTATGAAGTCTCAAGTTAAGCGTTTAGCAGCTCTAGATATTGGTACAAATTCATTTCATGTTGTAATTGTTGAAGTTTCTCCAGATGGATCCTATTTAACACTAGATACCCATAAAGAAATGGTTGAACTTGGTCCTGATGTGTCTCGAAATTTTTTGAGTGCAGACACTATGAATCGTGCCATTCATGCTATGAAATATATTCATCGTTTATGTGAAAATAGACAAGTTGAAACGATTTTAGCTTATGCAACAAGTGCCATTAGAGAATCAAGAAATGGTGGAGAATTTATTCAGAGTGTTATTGATGAAACTGGAATTAAGATTCAAGCTATTCCCGGAATCAGAGAGGCGCAATTAATCGGGTTAGCGGTTCAACATGCTATTTCTTTAGGTGAAGATCCTGTTTTAATTATTGATATAGGTGGTGGAAGTGTAGAGTTTATCATTTGTAACAAAGAGAAGACTTTTTTTTTAGAAAGTTTAAAAATCGGTGTTTCTCGTTCAGCGACACAATTTGTGAAAAATGATCCTATTTCAAAATCAGAAATTGAAGAGCTACGTTCTTTTTATACCAAAGCTTTAGATTCTGTTCTAAACGCTGTTAAAAAATTTAAACCCTCTTCCTTGGTTGGGTCTTCTGGAACAATGGAAAACATTGCAGGCATGATTTCTATTCGTTTACATGGAACTCTTCCCTCATCAATTAATCAGTTTCAATACGAAAAAAAGGATTTAGATAAGCTTATTAAAGAATTTATATCGCTTAAACATGCTACTCGTTTAGAATTTAGTGGTCTTGATACCAAACGAGTTGATTTTATAGTTCCTGGAATGATTTTAACACAATTATTACTTGAGAAAACAGAATTGAATGTAATTAAAACATCTTCTTTTGCATTACGTGAAGGAATGATTTTGGATTTTATTCAAGCTAACTCGAATCAGTTTTCACTTTTAGGTGAATTTCCTGACATTCGTCAACGCTCTATTTATCAATTACTTAGAAATTGCAATTGGCATGAAAAACATTCAATACAAGTAGCAAAATTAGCTCTTAGTTTGTTCGATCAACTGCTAAGTGAACATGGGTTAAACGAAAACGACCGAGAGTTGCTGGGATATGCCTGTTTAACACATGATATTGGATATCATATTTCACATAAATCGCATCACTTACACGCTTTATATCTAATTCAGCATGCCGATTTGCTGGGGTTTGATCAACACGAAATAGCGATAATTGCACATGTAGCTCGATATCATAGACGCTCAACCCCAAAAAAGCGACATATTATGTATCAAGAACTTCCTAAAGATATTCGCAAACGGATAAAAAAACTTAGTGCTTTTATGAGAGTAGCTGATGGGCTTGACCGAAGTCATTTTCAAAATATCATTGATTTAAAAGTTAGTCTCTCAGAATCAATGATTACGTTCACTTTGAAAGCTGATAGTGATCCACAAGTTGAGATTTGGGGTGCTTTACGAAAATGTGAATTATTTGAGGATTTATTTAAACGAAAATTGGAAATTTTGATCGAGTGAAATTTTAAATATCTGCGTTCCTTGTTATTTAATGTTGCTTTTTGATACTTCAAATGAGTTTTAACAAATATTTTTTTCATGATGAAATCAAGGTACTCCTTAAGTTCTTTCTTCATTATACTTGAGGATCTGAGCTATAGTGGGAGTTTTGTTTCTGGCTTTATATTACTTATGTCAATGTTGCAAGTTCACCAGCTTATAATTTGTGAAATCCCCCTTTAAATTTCATCCGTCTCTTTTTGCATTTTAGTTCTTGGTGAAAGGGGGAGTTTTCGTTATTTGGGTTGATTAAAACTCAATTTTTAGACATTTTTACGAGTTTTTATGATGATATAAGCGAGACGCTTATTCTTTTTTAAGGCACTAGCGAGGACACTAGCGCCATCTTTGAGCCATCTTTGGATAAAGATTAGTCAAATCTTTGTTTTGAATGCTCCTAAAAATGTGTAATCAATTTTCTGTTCAGAAACTAAGGCAACATGATACCAATCTTGATCTTCGAATCGGTGCCAAATATACTTATTCACTGTTTTTATTCCGTTTGGGCGAATATATTCTACTTGAGATCCGTTTTCATGAACCAAAACAGACTGAATATGATGGGCAATTGTTAAACCAGCCATTTTCAGATACGCTTCTTTAATGACCCATTTTTTTAAAAACACCTCTTTCTGCTGATATTCATTTAATTGAACTAGGGTATCAATTTCAGTAGGATGCAATGCTTTTCTATATAAACCTGCGTGAATTTGCCTGTCTGCTTCAACATCAATTCCTATTGGGCATTCTGAAATTACGGTTGCGGCTACTCCTTTTGTATGTGACCAAGACATAAACCATTCTGTTTTTTTTAAAACTGGTTTGCCACTACTTAAATAATGAACAGGGAAATCATCGATTGAAATTCCTGTGAACTCACATAATCCTAATAACTGAAGACGAATAGCTAAGGACTCATTCTTACCTTTATCGTGTGAATGGCGAGTAATTTTGCTCCATTCATCAGGCGAAATTTTATCTTGTAAATGCCCAAATTGGCTTAAAACAGAATCAATTGAGCTAATGTGTACAAATGCCTTCATAAATAGATTTACAATTTTTGTTGCTGTAATTTATAGTTTTTCATTCCCACAAATAGCAAGACCCAAATTCCAAATAAAATAAATGGAATACTTAACCATTGACCCATACTCATAAATACCTCTTCAAAAGCAGCTTGTGAAGTTTTTGAAATTTCAATGATAAATCTTGCTGTGAACATATAGATTAGAAATACACCAAAAAGTAAACCTTCAGGGGGTTTCTTTTTGAAAGCATAATACATGTAAGAAAATAATCCTAAGCCAAGCATATAGGAAAAGCTTTCATACAACATAGTTGGATGTCTTGGTAACAAATCATCTTGTGCAAAAACTATTGCCCAAGGTAAATCTGTTGGCTCTCCGATAATTTCAGAATTAAAGAAATTTCCCAAACGAATAAATGCGGTTCCGACAGCTACTAAAAGCATCATTCTATCCATAATTGCCCAAAAACTGAATGAGTTGTTCTTTTGAGAAAACAAATAAATGGCAAGCACAATCCCAATGGCAGCACCATGTGAAGCTAATCCACCTTCCCACATAGCTAATATTTTCAATGGATTACTTAAATAATAAACAGGATCGTAAAATAAACAATGACCTAAACGAGCACCAGCAACAACTGCGACAATCATGTGAGTTAATAAAGAGTCAATTTGCGTTTGATTGAAGCCTAAATCGCGATACATGGTAGTTCCCCATTGGTAACCAATTACAAATGAACCTGCAAACAATAATCCATACCAACGGATTGAAATTGGACCAAGCGAATCAAAAACAAATAAATTTAAAGGAATTCCAACAATTTGACTAACAACTAAAAATCCACCTAATAAAATCCATTTATTCGTTTTCTTGGTTTTTTCAGCCGATTTACGCTTTGAGTTTTTTCCCTTCTCTTCTTGTTGACCAATAACATACGTCCAAACAAAATAAGCAAAAAGTAGTCCAACAATAGATACTGAAAATGGCAGTGGAATTTTCGGAATTGTGAAAAGTTCTGGTTTGCCTGACCAAATGAAATAGTTATCCATTAATTTAACCTAAATTTGATTTACATTAATTTATAAGTGGAACTTGTTGCTCCATCTTCAATTACAATTCCTGCTTCTTTTAATTGATTACGAATTGCATCAGCTGTTGGCCAATCTTTTTTAGTTCTAGCCTCAGCGCGTAATTGAATTACTAAATCCATTACTTTGTCTAACGCTTTTTGGGAAGTGTCACTATGAGATTGTTTTGTCCATATTCCTAAAACTCCGTTCGAGATTTCAAACAATTTCGCTGCAAATTCTTCAATATTTGATGGGATTTGATTGTTTGAAATCTGAACTCTTAATGGTCTTAGGTATTCAAATAAAACTGCAATTGCTTTTGCTGTATTAAAATCATCATTCATTTCTTTAGCAAAAGCAGCAATAAATGCATCAATTTTAAGAGCTTCAGCATTTCCGTTTTTTGCGGAAACAATTACTTTTATCATTTCTTGTAAAGATTTCAATCCAGACTCAGACGCTTCTAAAGCAACTTCTGAAAAATCTGTTGTACTTCTATAATGACTTTGTAATAAAAAGAATCGAATGACATCAGGCGCCCAAGAGCGAGTTAGCAATTTGTGATTCCCAGTATAAAATTGACCTAAAGAAATGGCATTTCCGAGTGATTTTCCCATTTTTTGACCATTTAAGGTTACCATATTATTATGTAACCAATAACGAACAAATTCTTTTCCATGAGAACATTCACTTTGTGCGATTTCGCATTCATGATGAGGAAATTGATTTTCTAATCCACCACCATGGATATCGAACGTTTCGCCTAAATACTTATTAGACATGGCTGAACACTCCACGTGCCAACCAGGATAGCCTACTCCCCAAGGTGAATTCCATTTCATAAGATGTGTTTCATCAGCACGTTTCCAAAGTGCAAAATCATTTGGATTTTTTTTATCTGAAGCGGCTTCAACTCGAACTCCCGATAAGGCTTCATTAAATTTTCTACCACTTAGTTTTCCATAGTCTTCGTCAGAGGAAACATCGAAATACACATTTCCATTGACTTCATAAGCATGCCCTTTTTCAATCAAAAGTTCTATCATGTCTATTTGCTCTGGAATATGTCCACTTGCTCTTGGCGTGATATCAGGTCTTGCTACATTTAAAGCGTCCATATCAGCAAAGAACGAATTGGTGTATTTTTCTGCTATTTCCATAGGCTCAAGATGTTCTAAACGGGCTTGTTTGGCTAATTTATCTTCACCTGCATCTGCATCATCTGTTAAATGTCCAACATCGGTAATATTCATAACGTGTCGAACTTTGTACCCTGAAAAACGCAAGTATTTAACAATAATATCAAAGGCTGTGTAACTTTTAGCATGTCCTAAGTGAGCATCGCCATAAACTGTTGGACCACATACATAAACGCCAACAAAGCCTTCATGTAAAGGTTTGAACTCTTCTTTTGATCTTGAGAGGGTGTTGTAAATTTGTAATTTTTCCATAATCAATCTATTATGGGCAAAAATAAGGGAATTAAGGGTTTATTTGTTGTTTTTTTTAGGAATTGAATGGTAATTCTGATTCAATTTTAAGAAAGCACACTTAACCTTATTTTTCATTAATATTTCGTTTTTGCTAGACTTAATTTATTCGGAAAGCCATGTAGAACTTAATTATTCACTTTAAATATTTGTGGAGTTCTTTTCGACTAAGGGACATTTCTTTGATTGAATAATCGCTAGACCGAGATCCTGTGTCGGGGCTCAGGATGACAATACCTGATTTCTGCAACAGTTTATTTTTAGGATTGACTTTTCTTTAGGCTGAGATCCTGTGTCGAGGCACAGGATGACAATACCTGATTTCTGCAACAGTTTATTTTAGGATTGACTTTTCTTTAGGCTGAGATCCTGTGTCGAGGCACAGGATGACAATACCTGATTTCTGCAACAGTTTATTTTTAGGATTGACTTTTCTTTAGGCTGAGATCCTGTGTCGGGGCTCAGGATGACAATACCTGATTTCTGCAACAGTTTATTTTTAGGATTGACTTTTCTTTAGGCTGAGATCCTGTGTCGAGGCACAGGATGACAATACCTGATTTCTGCAACAGTTTATTTTTAGGATTGACTCTTCTTTAGGCTGAGATCCTGCGTTGGGGCACTGGATGACTTTTACTTTCTATCGTTATCAATCATATACTACACTCATTATTCAACTGAAATCTTATGTATCTTTGGAGCTAATGAACAGTCTTTTTATTTATATTATTGACATCTTAGGTGTCATTTCATTTGCGATTTCAGGAGTTTTAACTGCAAGAAGTAAACGAATGGATGTTTTTGGGATTTATATTATCGCCTTTGTAACTGCGACAGGTGGAGGGACACTTCGAGACATTTTGATAGGGAATACTCCTGTAGGCTGGATGAATAATCTAACTTATGTTTACTTAATAACAGGCTCAGTAATTTTCTCTTTAATGTTCCATAAGCGATTGAGTTATTTACGAACATCTTTGTTTTTGTTTGATACCATAGGAATAGGATTATATACAATGATTGGCATTCAAAAAGGAATTGAAATTGGTCTTCACCCTGTTATTTGTGTATTTATTGGCACAATGACTGCCACATTTGGAGGTGTTATTCGAGATATTTTGTGCAACGAAATCCCTGTAATATTCCGAAAAGAGATATACGCAACAGCGTGCATAGTAGGTGGTGGCGCTTATTTTGCATTTATCCAATTTCCAATAAATCAAAAAATTGCTTTGTTAATTTCTGGCATAATTGTAATAACGATTCGCTTATTCGCAGTTAAGTTTAAATTGAGTATCCCCTCGTTATATAGAGAAAGTGAACCGACTGAATAATTTTATTATTGCGCAGTCGGTTCAAAGATTTAGTTATAGCCTAACAATTTAATTGCGATTTCTGTACCTAAACCCATCGGGTAACCTAATTTAATAATCATTCCACCCATAGGTTCTAAATATCTGGCGTTTTTTAAATCACCACAATTTATAGGCTCAAAACCCATGTCTTCAATAAGTTCAACTGCAACATCTTTTGCAGCTTTTTCATCAGTACAATAAAAAACGGAGGCTTTAGAACCATCTACATCAGCACCCAAAAGAATGCGTTCAGCAAAAACAGTATTAAAAGCTTTAACAACTTGAGCATGTTTAGATTTTTTAGCGATATACTCAGCTGCGGAAGTTTTCATTCCAGGAATTAAATCATAGGAATCAGGATCGAGTGGATTAGTACAATCTACCAACACCCGACCTTCTAGATCGCCCATTTCTTCCAGTGCATTGTCAACACCAAGCCAAGTTACAGCAAGAATAATAGCCTGACCGAAATCAGCAGCTTGTGGAATAGATCCACCTTGGACTGTAGAGCCCATCATATCAGCTAGTGATTTTGAACGACCTGCATCGCGGGAACCGATCATAATTGTATGACCTGCTTTTGAGAGCTTCTGCGCTAAAGCACTAGCCATACTTCCGGTTCCAATGATTCCAATATGCATATACAATCTCCTTTAGACGTATTCAGTAAACGATTAATGCGCCAATTAAAACAAAATTCAAACAAAGAGCAATAAAAATTATCTTATTTTTGAAAATGTTCAAAGCTTTCTAAAATAACCTTATTTGAATCAGTTGAAAAGTACTAAATGAACTATTTGCACGAATTCGAGTAAATAAAAACGCTTTCACACCGTAGTTTTACTACTTTTGACATAATTAGCACCCAAAATTATTCATAATTTTCTGAATGTTTAAACAATCGCCTCATAATGAACTCGTATTAACTCGAAAAAGACAAACCTTAGTTCGCGAATTAAAGGAAAAAGGAATTGAATCCGATGCTGTTTTGAAGGCAATTGAAAAAGTTCCAAGACATAAACTGATTGACTCAGCTTTAGTTCAAAGAGCTTATGAAGACACCGCTTTACCCATTCTTTTAAAACAAACTATTTCACAACCATATACAGTTGCCAAACAAACAGAATTATTAGAACTTGAATCGAATGATAAAGTTTTAGAAATTGGAACTGGTTCAGGTTATCAGTGTGCTGTTTTGTGCGAGTTAACTAAACATGTTTATTCTATTGAACGACATCATCAATTATATCTGTATGCAAGTGATTTATTGAGAAAATTAGGTTATCGCCCGACTTTAAAATCAGGTGATGGAACCTTAGGATGGTCTGCTTATGCTCCATTTAACGCCATCGTTGTTACTGCTGGCGCACCTGTAGTTCCTGAAGCTCTAAAAATGCAGTTAGCTATAGGCGGAAGATTAGTCATACCTGTAGGGGATGAAAAAGAGCAAAAAATGATGCGAATCATTCGGATAAACGAGTTCGAATTCAAAGAAGAAACACATAATTCATTCAAATTTGTACCCTTAATAGGAAAACAGGGCTGGTAAAAGATTATGCAAAAAAACGATAAAACAACTTTTAAAGAATATCCTTCCTTAATTATTAAGGGTTTTTTAATGGGTGCAGCGGACGTAGTCCCTGGTGTTTCAGGTGGAACTATGGCCTTAATTTTAGGAATTTACAAACGCCTACTTACAGCCATAAAAAGTGTTGATACCAAAGCGATTAACCATTTATTTAGGTTAAAAGTTACCGATTTCTTTTCTGTTTTCCATTGGAAATTCCTTTTAGCACTTGTTTCAGGAATAGGAATGGCTATTATTTTCTTTACACGAATTATTCCACTTCAAGTGCTTATGTTTTCTCACCCAGAGCCGATTTATGGCTTGTATTTTGGTTTGATTTTGGGGTCGATTTTTTTATTGGTGAAAAATTTAAAACAACTTGAAATCAGTACATTTTTTTTTATAGGATTGGGAAGCTTAATTGGCTGGTGGATTGTAAATCTAGTGCCGACTCAAACGCCAGAATCGAATGTGTTTATTTTTATAAGTGGCGCTTTAGCCATCTCAGCTATGATTCTTCCAGGCATATCAGGCTCGTTTATTTTGTTAATTCTTGGTAAATATCAATTTATACTAAGTCAAATTAGTAAAATTGGTTCTGATGAAACTGTTGCTTCCCTTACTATTTTAGGCATTTTTGCAGTTGGTATGCTTTCTGGAATTATATTCTTTTCCCGTTTTTTAAGTTGGTTATTACAGCGGTTTTATCGCCCAACTTTATCTGTTTTAATTGGGTTCTTAATTGGTTCGCTGAGTGTTATTTGGCCGTATCAAGTTAGGACTTATGAAAAGATTGTTCAAAATGAACTTATGTTAAAAACAGATTCTAAATGGGAAAAAATTAAGGGACAAACTGGGAATGAAAATTTGCCAGAATATTATTTAATTTTCCAAAATGAGAATCCGACTGAATCGTTGACTTCTCAAGAAGTTACTGTGCAAAAAGTGAAGAAAAAATTGATTAAAAGTGAGCCATTTTTCCCCTCTTTTTCACATGCTGATTCGGACTCCCGATTAAAAGACGGTTTATTTAGTTTACTATTTGGATTCTTTTCTATTGCTATTGGATTACTGTCTGTTCTTGGAATTCAGAAACTTGCAGAAATCGGAGTCAATTCACCGAATTAATTATCTATTCAAGTAAATTAACTTTTATATATCTGCTTTATTCACGAACTTTGGGTATAAAAAGAACGGTTATTAGACTTAAAAGGAGTTTATCATGATTACTATATCTAAAGTTTTAGTACCTACCGATTTTTCTAGAGGCTCTGAATTTGCTTATCGCTACGCGAATGATTTAACAAAAAAATTTGGCGGAAGAGTAGATTTATTGCATGTAATTCCTGCTTTTCAATATCTAACCGAAAGTATTAAACAACTTGGTTTACCATTCGACATGGATAAACAGGTTTACCCTGCTTTACAAAAAGATTCCATTTCAAAACTTAAAGAATCTTCTATTGAATTTTTGGATGAATCGGTTCGAGGAACCACAAAAACGCTCATAGACCGCAAGGTTGATGAAGCTATAGTAGAAAGAGCTGTTGAACTTGATTATGACTTAATTTTAATTGGTGCCCAAGGTGCTAGTGAAAATAAATTAATTCATGGAACGATAACTGAACGTGTCATTCGATTCTCTACTGTTCCTGTACTTTCTGTTCCTCCGTCAATTCCAAATCATCCTTTACGAAAATTACTCATACCAACAGACGCTTCTGAGGTATCTTTGGCTTGCTTACCCTATGCCGTATCTATGTTAGACAGCCTTGGTGGAGAATTAACGCTCTTTCACGTTCTTGAAATGTATGGAAATGAAACTGAGAATGAAGTGCTAGCAAAGAGTAAAAACGAACTAGAAGCTATTACGGATTTACTTATTGAAAAAGCAAATCACTATTTAAAAACTTCGACTGAAGTTAAACCTAAAGTTAAAATTGTGGGCATTTTTAATCAATATTCAATTCAAATTCATGATGGAGATACTATTCGTAGCTATCCTTTAGCTGTTAAAGTAGTTCGAGGCGTTTCTTCTCATTTCGAAATTGTTGATTATGCCAATGATTATGCAGACATGATTATTATGACAACTCATGGTAAAAGTGGATTTAAACATATTTTGATGGGATCTACCGCAGAAACTGTTGCAAGACACTCGGCTGTACCAGTTTTAACTTATAAGCCAAAACATCTGGATTATTATTAACATGAGTTTGGGAAATTAATTATACACTACTATAAGTCAAAATCCAGAATAAACAAGAAATATGTTATTTGGCTTCGCAGTGTAATCGGTATCACTAACAATCTCAACGTGCTATATTGAGAATTTTCGAATGAAACCAAGGACTTCCTGAACTTGATTCAGGATTTTGGTCTAGCAAATTGTTTTTGCCTTTTTTAGTGTTCCTAGTACTTGCTTCACTTAGAAGAGATTCTGGGACAAACCCAGAATGACCTATTTTTATATTTCATTCTTAAGCCTAACTTAAGCTACTCGTTTTAGACTGAAGGGAGAGTTTCCTTTAGCCAATCGGTTACAACTTATTCATTTGAATAACACAATGGTTACGTTCAAGTAGCATTTTTTTTAAACTTTTTTCAGATCGAACTCAAAACGGAAACCCATACCTGGACTTGTCTGAACATGAATTGTTGAACCATGCTCATCTAAAATGCTTTTCACCACTGCTAAACCTAAGCCCGTTCCACCCTTCTCTCTTGATCTTGAGGAATCAGCTCTAAAGAAGCGTACAAAAAGATGTTCTTTTTCTTTTTCAGAAATCCCAAGTCCATTATCCTGAACAATAATTTTGACAGCATCTGAATGAATAACTGCTATTAGTTTTAGTTCAGTTGCACTAGAATAATTTAAGGAGTTCGAAATAAGGTTATCAAAAACTTGCTCTAATTTATCTTTATCAGCAAGGACAAAAACTTCTTCTATTTTTGATATTAAATTAATTCCCTGCTTCTCCGCTCTATTTTTATAGCTTTGACAAACAATTTGGAACATCTCTTTCAAATTTACCGACTCTAATTTCAGGTGATATTCATGAGAATCGAATTTCTGCAAGGTTAATAAATCGGTGAACATTCGGTTTAACCGTTCTAATTGAGCCCGTGCATGAAGTATATATTTTTGCTTTTCTTCAATCGGTAATTGCTCAATTTCAAGCATTTCTAAAGAGCCCCCAATTGTATGTAATGGATTTCTTACTTCATGCGTCATATCGGCATAAAATTGACGGTGACGATCATATAAACTTTGCAATTGAACGGTATCTTCTTTAAGTGTTCGAGCCATTTGATTTAATGCTTTACTTAAAATTCCAATTTCATCGTTTCTCGTTAATTGAACACTAGACACTTCGCTTCCGATTGCTATTTGCTGTGCATATTCCGTTAAATCTTGAATTGGACGAGAAACCGAACGCGCCGTTAGGGTCGAGACTACTAAAATTAATGCGATTGAAATAAACATTCCGCTATAAATAATCCATCGAATTGTTTTAACAGGTTCGAATAGTTTTGATTCAGATTGAACAATTATTAAAAACAAATCGGCATGTATTTTACTTACAGAAAATAAATAACGAGTCACTTTATTGTGATACATGATGATGTTCGAAGGCTTATCAAAATTTCTTACCACATGTTGACTTGAATTAATTTCTTCAAGTTTTTTTTGAAACGATAAGGAGTCTAATAAAATCATTCCATATTCAGAAACAGCTTGAAATAACTCCAAAGACTCCGAATACTTCTCTCGATGCATCTCTTTGAATGCAATAGAATACGTATTGGTGTCTCTAATTAAGCGCTTAGTTCCACTTGTTAATAAATAATCACGAATGAAAACAATCGAATAGCTCGAAACAGCAGTAACCCCAAAAATCAATAAGGTGATAAATATCAACGACAAGCGAGATTGAATATTCATAGACCTGCCAAATCTTTATTCACGCCATAACCTATGCCACGATAGGTTTTAATAATTTCGCCACCATCTCCTAATTTCATACGAATATTTTTGATATGTACATCTATAGTTCTATCAAAAACGTAATGATCTTCTGGCATTACAAACGCTAAAATATCTTGTCTGCTAAAAATACGTTTTGGAGCATTAAATAAGAGTTTCACTATTTGAAATTCAGTTGCGGTTAACTCTACTCTTTTTTGTTTTACAAATAGTTCTTGGGAATCCGTGTCGATTACGACGCTACCAAATTCAAGTTTTTGCTGATGTTGTGTTTGAGGTTTTCTTCTGAGCAAAGATTTCACATGGGCTAAGACAAGGTTCAACGAAGCTGGTTTTGAAATATAGTCATCAGCGCCAAGACTTAAACCTTCAATTTCATCTCGCTCCTTATCTTTTGCTGTTAGAAATATGACGGGAATTTCATTCAGAATAGGATGCTTTCGAATTTGTTGACACAATTCTTTTCCATCTACAAATGGAATCATAATGTCTAAAATGGCCAATTGAATGGATTTTGAATAAGCCTCGATAAAAGCTTGGGCTTGTTTTCCATCATAAGCCGTTAATACATTAAATTGATTGAGCTTAAGAAAAGAAGACAACATGTCTGCGGCTTCTTTTTCGTCTTCAACTAATAAGATTGTGGCGTCTTGCATGGTAAAAAATACAGAATCTTAGAATGAATGTTGATTTAATAAGCGAGTCTTTTTAATTATTTGATTTTTTAAATCTCTAATTTTGATAGTTGAGAATGCCTATAATTTCAAAAAGAAATAATTAGTCATAATTTTCATATCTTTTTTTTCAAATTCGGATTTAGACCTTTGTAAAGTTTATTAATTTTCTAAAAGGTGAGTAAACTCCGAAAATTAGTTTTCAACAATATATTGGCTAATTCGCAGAATTTGGATGGGTTTAAAACGAAAAAACGAATTTCAGAATTGATTAAAAGGATTATTTTTGCAAAAAAACAGGAACCTTATGGCAACATATAGTTTTTTTTTCATCGTTGTTATTTCGACATATTGGGCTCCGACCTAGCATCTCAGCCTTAGAACTTAACCTATACAAAAGAACTGTTTATGGCGTAAAAAGATATTGGACAGAGATAGCACTTTGTTGTTCTTCGAATCGTGTCGGGCACGAGATGCTCATTATTTGCAATAATCAGTAATGTTTGTTTAGAAGTGACGTCCAAAAGTTGAGGTATTTATTTGATATAAGGATGATATTTTTCACTACAGCAGTTTTTTAATCATTACTTACTTAAACTCTTTTACTTTAAAATTTTACTCAATGAGTAATTTAAAAACCTTGTTTTTTGTTTTTAATTTGAATTTTTATCATTTGTTAAAATAATTTTCATTTTGAACTCAACCAAATTCGAAGCAACTAGAAAAATTACATTACATCAAAATAGTTACATGTTAAAACAGAAGTGATTTTCATTTTTATTAAAGATTAAAGCATAAATTAAGCTAACTATATAAATAACAATTATTTTTTAAATTAAGTATAGAATTTTCCGAACTTAAAACTAATTATTTTTTTTTATAAATTTAATCAGAATTTTAATAAATTAGGATACACTAAACAATAAACAATTCTCAATATAGGATTAAATCTATGAAGTTATTTTCTTTGGCCGTACTATTTCTTTTTACGGTTTCATGTTCAACGATTATAAATGGGACTACTCAATTAGTTTCAATTAATTGCAATGTTTCAGATGCTGATATTTATTTGGACGGCGTTTTAATTGGTAAAACACCTTTTTCGGGTTCAATACCTCGATCAAAAAAAATGTTAGTTGTCCAAAAAGAAGGTTATACACCATTTTATTTGGCCTTGAGTACATCAATTGAACCTGTGTTTTTTGGGAATATTATAACTGGTGGAACTCTTGGTAGTACAACTGATTTTGCAACTGGTGCAGCCTATTCCTACTCACCTTCAAGCTTTCAAGTTGATTTAGCCGATACCAAAGCAAGTCTTGATACCTTTATTAAAGAATCAAATTTGCGTAAATTTGCAATGATTCATATGTCAGACATTGCTTTAGACTTAGCAAATAATGATGGTCACTATTTGAACACCTTATTACAATTAACTGATTTATCCACTAATCAACAAACCATTGATTTATTAAAATCTTTTGTAAAACAAGCTAATGGAAAACAAGTTGAATTTGGACAATTAGTTGTTTCGTTGATTTAATGATTTTCTTTTTTAGACATTATAATAGATGGTTGATTTGTTTTTCAGCCTTTTTTTTTGTTTTGGATCACTTTATGCACAAGAAAATGGGTCTACAATTCAAAGTGATTCTATTCCTGTTTTTAAACAATTATATATTGCTTTTGCAGGGCCTTATCCTGCTAGTCCATCATCAGCACTTGGTCATATTTTTCTTGTTATTGAGCCTGACACTTTAAGTAAAACCCCTTATTTACTTTGGAAGGCCATTAATTTTGGAGCAGATATAGAATCTATTAATCAAATTGAATTATTTTGGTATGGTTTATTTGGTGGGTTAAAAGGGAAATTCAGTGAATTATATTTCCATGAAAAAATTCAAGAATATTCGAATATTGAGTCGAGGCCTATTTGGTTAATACCTGTTAATTTATCCTATCAAGAAAAAAGAAGATTCCAAATAGAACTTGAAAATAGAAAAAACGAAACCTACAACTATCGTTTTACTAATTTAAATTGCGTTAACTATATAGAGGATTTAGTCCTAGCAAGTATTGATTCGAATACAGCTATGCCTACCCGTTTTTATACAACACCTGAGGATTTTATAATTTCATCACCCATTCTACAATCTCGCATATCAAAACCAATTTTATTAAAAAGTATTGAACAAATCCTCTCAGAGAACTCTATCCATAAATCGCAAAATTTGTCTTTTCAGCTCCTTTTTTTGGAAAAAAAACTGCAATTGGAAAATAAAATGCCAAGCAAAAAGCAGCAATCTGTTCTTGAAGAACTTAGAGTTTCTGTAATGAATCAAAAAAATGAATCGATTCAAAAAGTTGTTTTTCAAGATCAAAAACTCTATTTGCACCCTCTACAATTTTTCGAATCTTTTGCTGGAATTAGTGATAAGCAAAGTGAATTGCGTCTAAATTATCGTTTTGCGGCACACGATTTTCACGATAAAGACGATGCATTTTCTAGAGTTGAACTCATTGAAGTTGCAAAACTTTCTTTGGGTTTTTCTGCAAAACAAAAACCTATTGTTCACAGTTATTCCATTTTTAATCAGATGAGTTTACAGGCTTCCACTGCTTTATCAAATTATTATGCTTGGAGTCTTTCAATTGGAGGGAAACGAAGAATTGACCTGGAAAATTCTCCTTTTTCACATGAATTCATAATTGGGACAGGGAAATCGTTTTATTGGTTTGACAACAAGAATTACACTAGTGCTTTTTTAGTCTCTTTTGCTCCATCTTATATACATTTCAATGGATTTAATTTTGATTTGAAACTAGAGTATATTCAATTAGTCCATTTTAAAGCCATTACTTGGTTACAAAAAGTTGAACAGTATGTTGACATTTTTCATCAAAAATTTCGTTTTAATCCCGTTTATTCCTCAGAAATAAGTTTTAGAATGGCAAATTCATTTCGTTTAATGCAGAAAGCATCTATTTCGGTAAATGGATATGATTTATCTATTGGGATTCGGAAAAGTTTTTAACAACTTGATTTCTTATTTCTATTTTCGGTGGTTTTTTTGGTTGTAAGCAAGGACGCTCACTCTTTTTTATTAGCACCAGCTTGGACGTTTTCGCTATGTTTGATTCAACATATTTTATTAACCTATTTCAACATCATCATTTTTTTTACTTGAACGAATTCACCAGCCTGAATTCTATACAGATACATTCCTGAAGACAAATCACTTCCATCGAACAAACGAGTGTGATAACCTGCATTTAGCATTCCATCAGCCAATAAAGCTACTCTTCTACCTAGTAAATCGAATACTTCAAGTTTAACTGTTGATGCAGTTGGAAGACTAAAAGCGATTTGAGTAGAAGGATTAAATGGATTTGGATAATTCTGAACTAAAGAAAAATCCTTAGGCATTAAAGCGGCTTGCTGCTCATTAATAAATGAGGATTCACCAGCAACAAACTGAAACTTATGATTTCCTTTTGGCAGATTAATCTGAATAAGATCTTTTGTTAGAGAATAATATCTGCCATTTGCCAAGTTAATCAAACCAGCTTCATTAAGTTCATCTGTAAATTCAACTTGAAGCTGTAAATTTTGAGACTCTAAGAGCTCAAAGGCGAGAGGAACCGAATAGCCTGTTTCACTACTTATAAGTGCTTTACGGATAAATTTACTTGTTTCATTCGTTTCATCAATTAAAGCTAATTGGGAGACTTCGAATGGTTGTGGTGGCAATTCTGTATCAAATTTATTCAAGTTTTGATTTTGTGATTCAGGATAAATAGCTAATTGAACCGAACGAGTACCAAATGATTCATCACCTTGAGCCAACAAAGTAATTACTTGTTTTTTACTAGCTTGATTATCTGAGCTTAAACTTCTTTTTGCACTTCCTTGATTTACGATTAAATCATAATAATTCAAAACTAGTTCAGAATTTTCCGTTGTGTTTTTCCAAGCATACGCTTTTGAAGGTTGCAATAGTGTAGTTGGCACCCAATTTCCAGTCCACTCATATAAATCTTGTCCTCCACTTAATTCATCAGTCCATGTAATTGAGGTTCCAAATGGATTTGCAATAATATTCCAATCTGACTTTATTGGGATTGAATAGGCATTATTGTCATCTAAAGTAACCGAAGCAGGTGCTGTCGAAACTTGAAACGGTGATGCTGCAATTACCCAATACCCTTCACCAGGAACGGAACTTGAGTAAAACTCAGAAAAAGAAGACCCACTCCATCTAAATACTTTATACTCTTCTGTAGGAATTGAAATTAATGAGCTTATGGAGGTTGAAGCACCAGAAATTCCTAATAACCGAAAATCAGACGCCAATAAATCACCAGATGGTGAATACGAAACAGAATTACTTACCGTACTTGAATATGAGAAGACATTAAACACGATTGAAACCGAAGGTCCATCTATGGGTTCGCTTCCACTTTCTACTACAAATCGGGGTGTAATTGTTACCGTGTAGGTTTCGCCATAGTTTAATTCATGCGGATAGATAAAGCTGGTTTCAGTAGTGATTATAAAATTACTTCCTGAATTGCTTTCCATAGTAATTCTATAATCTTGTGCATCAGCAACGGCCTGAAATTCAATGAATGGTCTATTTCCTGTTACTGGATTACCAGACTTACCATTTACTCCATTTAAAGTAATTGTATTATCATTAACGGCTTCTGTTTTAACGATTTGTATTTGTTGAGAGCCTTCTACAAGGTTTCCACTAATCTCAAGCCAAACTGAATAAAACCCTGTACTAAAGAAACTTGGGATTTGAACAGTCACCTGAGTTTCTGACCAAGATTGAGGAGCAACTTCTGACCTGCTGTTTATATCGGAGCCAATCCAAACTTTTGAACTTCCTTGAATAATGCCAAAGTTATTTCCAGATATTGTAATGATTTCCTCTGGTTGCAAGCTAAATGGAGAGATAGCAGTAATAAGGGGGCTTGAACTTGAAACATAAGTAAAAGCATCAGACGAAATTGCTTCAATACTATTTACAGTTACATAAAATGAATAATCTCCAATAATGGATAAATCTGGCAAAGTAACTTTAATTTCTGTATCTGACCAAGAAGATGGCGTTAATGTTATTGTACTACTAGAATTTAGTCCCATTTTAAGTGTGCTACCATCTTGGGCAGAACCGAAGTTTGTTCCATTAATGGTAACTTCTGTACCAATAGATCCGATTTTTGGAGATATGGATGAAATGATTGGTGAACCTGCAGGGTTTATTTTACTTGTAAGTACAATTGAACGGCCAATTGCATTTTCGCTACTTATAAAGAGATTATCCTCGAAATCTCCTTCACTATCTGGCGCTGCTAATCTAATCCAGATTTGGGATTCCGACAACATATCACCTGAAATTGGGAAATCCAATAAACTGGAGTACGTTCCATTTTCTGTTTTACTTAGTTCAAACCTTGAAGATGATAAGGAAGCTGCTACGGAATTTGTTAATCTATTACCATAAATGATTACTGATTGTGCTGCTGATGGTACGCCAATTGAAGTTGTAAATGGAGTAAGATTATCAGCTCTGAACTTTAATTTATCTTCTTCTATATTGAGCTTGTCGGAAGCTAAAACAATTTGATTTCCAACTTTTAACCAAACTGAATATTCACCCAATTCAATAGTATCAAAAACAAAAAATTTAATTTCTGTATCACTCCAACTTACAATAAATGCATCAAAAGCTACCTCAAATGAAGGACCTAATCGTACGGTTGATTCACCTTGAGTCTCACCAAAATTTTCACCTGCAATCGTTATGGTAGAGTTATTTTCGGTACTTATTGGAGAAATTGAAGAAATTACAGTTGTAATTAAAGCGCTTATTGAAACATCTAGACCACTTACTTCTACATCTAGTGATTCTCCTGATTTTTTTTCTACTCTTGAGTTTTGAATTGAAAAAGATACGTTTGCATCACTAATTGCTTTAAACTTTAAGTTTGCTATGGAACCAGAACCATTCGTTCCTTGGCTTAATCCAGATCCAGCTGAAAGATCAATAACTCGTTCACCTGATTTTTTCGTTGCGAAAAACAAAGGATTAGAAGTGAAAAAATCACCCATTTCAGCAGAATCGTCAATGTATTCAAAAGCGTCTGAGTCCCAAGCTAATTCTAAAGAAGCACCAATTACATCTTCTGCTTCATTTGAATCACCAATTCGTACTTGAATAGTTAGCGTATCATTTGTGTTTACTTCTGTTTTTTCTGAAGATAAACTCAGACTTACTACATCAGGTACAAAGTTGAAATAGCTTATAATACCACTATATGTTGTTCCAATTACCGCTTTATTCGCATTTAAAGCATCTAAACCATAAATAAATTGATCGGTAAACGTCTGTTGAGCGACCCATTCATCTCCACCATTCACAGTATAAAAAACTCTTCCATTAGAACCAACTGCCCAGCCTATGTTAGCATCAACAAAATCTAAATTCCATAATGCAGCGCCAAGTGGCATTAATTGATCAGTCCAATTTGCTCCGCCATTTGTTGTTTTGTAAACAATGCTACCTGAGGATGAAGCATATCCTATATTGGCATCTAAAAATTGAATATCATAAAGCGTGTTATTTGAAGCATTACTTTGACCAGTCCAATTTGCTCCGCCATTCGTAGTCTTTAGTAAAGCGCCTGTTTGACCACAGACCCAGCCAGTATTCGCATCAATAAAATGAACAGCATATAATGTTTGAGACGAAATAATAACTGAACTCCATGTATCGCCACCATTTACTGTTTTTAAAAAGGTTCCACTTGATCCTACTGCAAATCCATTTTGAGAATCAATAAATTGTACATCCCAAAATGTAGTACTAACATTTGAATTTGAACTCTGTTCTACCCAATTTTGACCACCATCGGTAGTCTTCGCAATTTTTGCATTTGAGCCAACAGCCCACCCAGTGTTTTCATCAATAAAGTCAAAATAATTCACACTTATTGGAGCGCTACTAATCTCTTCCCAATCTATTCCATTAGTAGTTTTAAAAACATCACCCAAAAATCCAATAGAATAGCCTATTTCCTCATTTACAAAATCAATTCCATATAATACTCTAGAAGATCCACTTGAAGTAATATTTATCCAAGTCAATCCGCCATCCGTAGATTTTGATACTCCACCCCCATCGGTACAAACATAACCAGTAAATTCATCAATAAAATAAACATCTCTTACCCATTTATTTTGTTCTTGCCCAGAAACTACTAAAGCCCAATTTAGACCACCATCTGTGGTTCTCAGAATTCCGTCTGGTGTAGCTATCCAACCTATTAAATCGTTAAGGAAGTAAACTGAAAATCCTGTATAACTTGTGCCTGCTGACATTAAAGTAAAGGTAGCACCATTTGTAGTTTTGTATAACCTACCTGAATTTCCAACAATATAACCCCTAGTTTCACTAAGAAAGAATACATCGTTCAAGTTATTTGTAATTCCAAAATTGACTACACTCCAACTACTACCACCATTTGTAGTTTTTAAAACAAGTCCTTCCGCTCCAACAATCCAACCAACATTTTCATTGACCATGTTAATACTGCTTAGTCGTTTTGTTTGTCCCGAATTTTGTTCGACCCAATTATTACCTGCATCTGTCGTTTTTAGAATCTTACCTGATTCACCAACTACCCATCCAATATTTTCATCTAGAAAATCAACAGCGCTTGTAGTTAGACTTATTGGCAAATTTTCTAATCTATTCCAGGTTTTGCCAGCATCTGCTGTCTTAATAATATAATCTGCCCCACCAACAGCATAAGCAACTTGTGAATTTATGAATTTGACATCTCTTAAATCTGCGAAATAGGGTAAAAAATTCACTGTAAAACCATCGGGTGCAACTTGCATAACGGTTCCATGATTACCCATAGTTACTACATTATTTTCATCGAAAACATGAATGGCATTTAGATTATTACCTTGTGGAAATGGATTCCTCCATGACCATGTTCCTTGCGAATAGGCTGTTTGCGCAACAAAAAGAATTAATACTATAGCTGAAAGCACATGTTGCTTTGTCATCAAGTTCAAAATATTTCTTTCTTTTTCGGTTACCAAAGTTTCTTGAAATACAGAAGTTTTATTCATGTTATTAGGTGCAAGTTCTATATTCTTAGAATAGTTAACTTTGTGTGTAGGGATTTCAGAAATAACTGAATTCAAAACAGTGTTTTTTAAGTTTCTTCTATTATTCATCGCTAATCTCATCTTATTTCACCAACAACATTTTACGAGTGAATACCTGATGCATTCCATTTACACCTAAAACTTGTAATCGGTAGAAATAAACGCCACTTGCGAAGCCTTTATCCATATTTACTAGTTGTGTGTACATTCCTGCATTTTTCGTCTCATTGAGAATGGATTTAACCCTTCTTCCTTGAATATCAAATACTTCTAAACGAACCGTTGCCGATTCAGATAAACCAAATCGTATTTGTGTACTAGGATTAAACGGATTCGGATAATTTTGATCTACAAAAGTCTCTTTCGGTATTTCTTGATTTTCCTCTAAGTGAGTTTGAAATGCTCCCCATTTCAAGTTAACTGGAACAGCTATTCCATTTGTTGAAATGACTCGACTTGTAATCATTTTGGAATCTTCAAGTTCAAGTCGTTCAGCATTTCCTTTTAGAACAAACGAGGTGATTAAACCTGAGACTTTTTCGATATTTTTTGATGTTGTTCCAAGTGCAAAATCAACTTGATGCTTTTCTGAGTTTGCCATGAAGAAATTCATTGCTTTTGTGAACCCAGGATGTACATAATCCACAGTAACTGTGTTATCAGTCAGGTTTAAAGCACTATTTTTAAATTTAAACGCTACTCCTTGAATTGGAACCTCACTTGGGTTTTCAAGCACTACATTTACAATGGTATGATTCGCATCTAGTATTTGTGAAGAAAAATGAACGGTAACTTCTTCAAAAATTGAATTCATTTTTCCAACAGGATCTGGATTTCCAACTGTTTTACCATAATTTGCATACAAAGCAAGAACATCGGCTGCTTCTATTTGTCCATTTCCATCAGTATCTGCAAAAACTCTAGCAGGGTTGTTGCCATCTAAGTCCCATTCAAGACGTTGAATTTCTTTCCAGTCTAAGCCTTCATTTGAAGCAACTCCAACATCACCGTAAAAACGTGCAATTGGAATTAAATCTGCACCGGAAACGATAGTATCTTGATTGGTATCACCAGGCCAAACTGCAATCGATTCTTTACTTTCTAATGCATAAAGTGCGCTAATTTCAGCTAGTGATAAGGCTCTGCTGTAAAGTCTTACATCATCAACATGACCTTGATAAGTACTTGCCGAAGATGGATTATCTCCAATAAAAATAGCCTCACTAGTAAACTCAATATTACCAACTTTTTGCTCTTCTGCCTTCAAAACTCCATCAACATATAATCTCATGAAAGAACCATCATAGGTTCCGACAACATGATACCACTGATTATAATTGTATTGATCGGTATCATTTAAAAACGTTTCACCAGAATTTGATGTATTAGTTGAAAATACAAATCTTGGATCAGCACCCGTTGCATTTCCATGAGTATTTAGACCATAACTAGTAAATGGCCCTTCATTTGAATTATAAACCTTTGAAAAAACAAAGTTAATTTCAGAATTTTGATTGTTTACCCAAGCCGAAATAGTAAGATCACGTTCTAAACGTAATAATTGATTATCTGGCACACTTATATATTCGCCTTGTTCATCAAAGTGAGCAGTTTGGGAATTTGCCAATCTACCAGCAGGAAAATCGACCGTTCCAATAATCGTTCCATTTAGATTATTTCCAGTTAGATCAACTGCATTTCCCTCAAATGTATAGTGAGCAACTAAATCAGAATTCAAATCGATTTGAACTTGATTTAGCGTGTAAAAACTGTCTACTGCTGAGAATCGGCTTGTTTCGCCAGTATTATTAAACGCTCTAACTCGGTAATAATACCAAACACTATCTGTTGGTAAATTTAAAACAGCTGAGGTTCCACTATATTCTACATCGGTTATACTTCCACTCGCATAAAATTGAAAGAAATTTTTTCTTCTTGAAACAGAAAGACGATAATTACTTGCACCCGGGACTTCTGACCAAAAAATTGAAACCACGGTATCTGATTCAACTTGTGATGAAATTTCACTTGGCCCATCAAATTGTGGAGCTAATGCTTTTGTAGATACTGAATAATTACCCGATTCAGCAGAAATTCGTGGTTTAGAATTTACATTAGTTTTTGATACATATGTTTGATTACTGTAATGAGCAACTCGAAAATTAATCGTTTTACTTCCTTGAGCATTCTCATCTGCTGTTTCAGGTACAGTAAAAACGACTTTCTCTGAACCCAATCCATCATTATAATCGGAATACGCTATTCGAGTAAAGTTGCCGAATTCAATAACATGTAAATCTAAATCAAGGTCTGTTCCTTCTTCTGGTGCTGCTAAAATTTCGACAATATCACCTTCATTTACTGTAATTGAAAAGAAATCCGGATCATCTAAGCCTGAAATATCAAATGTTCTTGTCTCAGTTAATGGTAGATAAAAGGCATTATCAATTCTATTATTGGGCTCAGCATTAATTAAGTGAATTGCAGGGAAAACGGGATCTAAAACTAGATTAGTTTCTGGTTTATCCTGACTTCTATTATCTCCCAGCCAATATGAAGGCGAATCCCAGCCAGAATTATAATAGTTGGTAACATTATCAGACAATATTTTGTATTTGTAACTGAAACTTGGGTTTGGGTTATTAATTTGAACTGATGTTGTCCAAATAGAATCGACCATTTCTCCTTCTGTTAGCTCAAAATGGGTTGACCAATCTGTTGAGACATTATCATCAAAATTACCCACAACCGTCATTTTTTCAGTATTGGGATTGAAGATTCCATCTTTTAATAAGGAGCGCATATCGGCTTGGAAGGTAATGATTGGGGTATCTGTTGCTTCTGGTGTAAATGTCCCTGAAGTCATTACTCGATTTCCAGTTCCTGATGTGGCTACTGCAACAAAAAGTCCATTTCCATAGGTTACGCCATACCAATTATTATCCACAGCAGAGGATCTAGAGGTCCAATTTATCCCATCAGGGCTGGTCATAACACGATTGCCAGTTCCCGACCGAGCTACAGTGACAAAGAGTCCACTTCCATACGTTACTGAAAACCAAGAATTATCAGAAGACGATACTCTAGATGTCCAATTAATTCCATCAGAGCTGGTCATAACACGATCGCCACTTCCTGATGACGCGATAGCAACAAACATTCCATTTCCGTAAATTACTGAGCGCCAGTCATTAGCAACAGGAGTTGACCTTGCTGTCCAAGTTATTCCATCAGAGCTCGTCATTACTCGATTCGCACTTCCTGCTGAAGATACAGCAACAAACAGTCCGTTTCCGTAAGTCACTCCATACCAAGTATTATCTTCTGCTGAATTTCTTATTGTCCAATTTATCCCATCTGGACTTGTCATTACTCGGTTGCCAATTCCTGTATTTGCTACTGCAACAAAGAGCCCATTTCCATAGGTTACATCTAGCCATTGATTATCTGCTGGTGAATTTCTTATCGTCCAATTTATCCCATCGGGACTCGTCATTACGCGATTGCCAGTCCCTGAATAAGAAACAGCAACAAAGAGTCCATTTCCATAGGTAATTCCAAACCAATTATTATCAGTGGCTGAACTTCTTATTGTCCAGTTTATCCCATCAGGACTTGTCATAACTCGATTGCCAACTCCAGTATTACTAACTGCTACAAAAAGTTCATTCCCATAGGTTACATCAAACCACTGATTATCAGCAGCTGAACTTTGAATCTCCCAATCAATTCCCGCAGTCGAGCTCGCTTGTTCTTCTTTAAAAAATAACAAGTTATCTAAATAAATAGTCCCATTGCCCTCAAACTTAAATTGGAAAACATCTGATAAAACAACCGGATCAAATTCAGAAAGTGGAATATCAATGCTATTCCAACCGCTTGTTGGAACAGTAAGTGAATAAGGAACCTCAACAGGACCAGGACTAATTAAATAGACTTTTAACTCTGTTGAGTTTTCGGACCAATAATCTAAATGCAAATAATCCATACCAGAAACATCAACATAATTTGTTTCATCTAATTGAATCCCTTGGTAGTTAAAATTGCTGTATTTCATGGTATTATTACCTGAAATTTCTTCAAAAGTGACTTCTGTTGTCTGCGACCAAAATGGGCTAAGATTTGTTTCTGTAAGATTCGTATAAGAATCACTAAAAACGGAAATTACATTTTCTGGGAGATAAGTTGGGGTTGGAGCTGTGGTTGAGGGAGCTGCCTCTGCATCTAATCGAATTATTCTAATTGCTGATTGACTGTTAAATCCAGTAAAATCACCAGCAACTAAAACTTTATTATTATTTTGAATAGTTAAAGTATATACCCAACCATTAAATCCAATACCAACATCAAAAGAATCATCTTTGCTTCCATCACTATTCAGTCGCACAATTCTAGGTGCCATAGTTCCACTTAAACCTGTAAAACCACCACCAACAAGAACTTTTTCATTATGCTGAACAACAATTTTTTCTACAGTGTTATCAAAACCTGTTCCAAAATTAAACGACGTATCTAAACTCCCATCTAAATTTAAACGTGCTAATTTATTCGAACCAACACCATTATAACCGCTAAAAGGTCCACCAACTAAGACTTTCCCATCTTGTTGAATTGCCAATGTAAAAACACTGTTATTAAATCCTGAACCAACACTAAAAGAATCATCTAAGCTTCCGTCTGCATTAAGACGAACAATTCTTGAGAAACTTGATCCATTAAACGTATTAAATGCCCCTCCAATAATAGACTTCCCATCATTTTGAATCACAATTGCATAAGGTAAAACATCAAAACCTGATCCAATATTAAATGAAGTATCTATACTTCCATCCTGATTCAGACGAATAATTTTATTACTATTTGTACCATTATACGAATCAAAAAGTCCAACAACTTGGATTTTCCCATCTTCCTGAAGTGCTATTGCAGTAACAACATTGTTAAATCCAGAGCCAATATTAAATGTATTATCAATACTTCCATCTGAATTTAATCGAACTATTCTATTAACTGTTGTTCCAGCAAAATCAGTAAAGTACCCAGCAAGAATTATTTTACCATCATCTTGAACCTCAATTGCATTAACTCTTCCATTAACTCCTGAACCCACATTAAATGAATCATCATGACTTCCATCTGCTTTTAAACGAACTATTCCCATTATCCCTAAACTATTATAATTCGTAAAAAGACCTCCAACTAAAATTTTGCCATCGTCTTGAACTGCCATTGAATATATGTTTAGATTAAAAGCAGATCCAGTATTAAACGAATCATCTCTAGTGCCATCAGTTTCCGCAATTCGAGGATTCTGAGCTTTTTCTATTCCGTTAATAAGTTCTTCATTATTCAATTCATTTGAAGAAACTAAGTCGACATTATTTGCTTTTTCTTTTTGAAATCCATTCTGAGCAATAGCTGTAGAACCAATTCCACTTACTAAAATTGTTAAAAGTGCACTTAAAAACACACTTTTTCTCACATAATGAACAACTGATGAATATGATTTGGTTAAAAATATTGTCATAAGACAGATCATTGGATAGTTTTTTTGAACGAAATTCGCTTCTATATTTTGTTGAAGTGGTGATACTCTCATAATCACTCTTAATTACCCGTTGGGAAACTTGGTGGATCTGGAAAAACTAGTGGTTGTGCACCAGGACTTGGTTTTAGTAAAAACTCATAGGTCGCATAACCTCCTCCACCTAAAATGGCAAGGAATAAAAATCGTTTCCATGTAAATAAACGATTGCTTCTATACATTTTCACATTAATTTCTTTAACCGTTCCAATCGTTTGCGAATTTATAAGTAGTTCGCTGAACTCGTTGTCATACCCTTTTTTTGCATATTTGAACTTATAATTACCAATTGGAATATTCAGTATCTCATTACTAAAGCCAAGCGTATCGTATTTAACTTCTTGATCTTCAACCCAATCATTAGAACCTAAAATGTTTACACTATCTGTTTTTGAGGAAAAATATACTTGTGTCATTACTGCTTTTAAATCCGGTGCATAATACTTTTCTTCACCAACACTTACCGTAAACTCATCTTCATAAGGATAATAAAATGGTTTTTGAATAGAAACTTGAACCACTTCGTAGGTCGGTACATAAACTGTGTAAATATCACCAATACGTTTAAAACGATATTGAAAGTTTGAAACTACATTTCCAGAGAATAAAAACGATTTCTTGTTAATGGACACAGTAGTAAATTTATCATCTTTGAAAATCAACTCAGCTCTTTCCCCTTTTACATTTAGTGTGTCTCCATTATTTACTTCAAGAGAATCCTTGTAGGTTAAATAATTCGGTTCATGAATTTCAATATAACTTTTCTTTTGAATCGGCACTTTTAATATCAAATTTGGTCTGTTAAAACTATTTTTATAAGGAAGTGCCGTAAACTTTTGAATCCCGTTTTCAATAGCAATAGTCTCATTAATTACTAATTTGGAAATTCCATCTGTATTTATGGAAAGAAACCCTGCTTCTTGTTTGTCCTCTGTTTTCAATTCAAAGGTTTTATTTGGCTCAATAACTACTTGATAATCAACAGGAACAGAATAAATATCATCAGACAAAATTCGAACATTGTGCATTCCCGATTTGATTCGTTCAAATGTTCCAGGAACTTTAAGCGATGTTGGGATATAATCCAACTCAATTACGCCACCAGCTGGAGTTCCAGAAACGACTAATTTCCCCGTTCCTTCTTCAATCACGATATCCGATTTTACAGCGCTTACTTCCCAAACTTGCACTTCTTTTAATCTTAACACAAAACGCTGTGGAACCGTACTTAAAAATCCTCTCGCACCAATACTTACCATATAGGACTCACTAGGATTTATTCTTAAAATCCATTCACCTTCTTTATCTCTAACTTTTCGGAAAGTATAATTGGGATTCGTAGAGTTTACAAAAATATTGGGAACGGTTGATCGAATATAAATAACTGCTTTTTCACGCTCAATGAGCGTTGGAGCATCTTTAACTTCTTTAAATTCAAGTTTTTGTAAGGTTTGTGAGAAAGCTATTGGAACTAATGTAAAACCAACAAAAATGGCAAAAACGAATACTCTAGCTAATCTCATGAACATTCCTAAATAGTTCAATTGTGACACACTTTTTGGGATATATCGTGGTTAAAAAAAAATTTTGATTAATATAACTGAATTTAGGTAATAATTCTATTTCATAAAGACCTAGATTAATTCCTAACTCATTGATTTAATTCAACTATTGTAGCTTAAAGAAAAGAACACTTAACTAAGTTAATGACAAACCATTGAATCTATTCGATTTAAAAAGAGTGTTACCGAATTTCTTTTTAATCAAGAATGATTTGTCTAAAATTTAGATGTGCAAAAAAAATTAATACATCAGGTGGTTACCACCCACCTCACGCCCTCAGATTCAACATAAAATCCCCGAATTACAAACATCTCGAAGGGAGAATTTTCCGAGTTTTACTTTGGCTCGTTCTATTCGCAGAACTTTGTTCTACCTCTCCCTCCACACTGAACTAAATTTTAGAAAACAGGACTCTATTTGGAGGGAGATTGAGAGGGTGG
>Ga0210034_1000632_pt1 | contig 36804 bp, 32 predicted proteins | sample CryGeymeta201505_FD_185466 | JGI IMG/M metagenome (GOLD analysis project Ga0210034, IMG submission 185466) | Groundwater microbial communities from Crystal Geyser aquifers in Utah, USA - Crystal Geyser metaG 2015-05 (SPAdes) (version 2) | ecosystem: Environmental > Aquatic > Deep subsurface >... | reverse complement strand
AGAGTTGATTGAATACGTTTACCAACAGATACATTATTACAACAATAAACGTATACATTCAGCTCTTCGGGTTCCACCCGTCGTATTTAGACAGAGACAAGGTGTCTAAATTTTGGGGTACTTGACAACTTGAAACTCAGTGTTTGACTTAATACCTAGCCTCACCCTTTACCTTTTACCCTTTACCCTTTACTATAAACGTACTGCCCATGTTACGAATGAACGCCTCAGACAATTTAGTCGCATATTTTTCTATGGAAATTGGCATTGATACTAAGATGAAGACCTACAGTGGGGGACTGGGTGTACTTGCCGGAGATACTCTTCACTCTCTAGCAGACTTAAGTGTTCCTACCGTAGCAGTCACACTCATTTCAGAATATGGATACTTTACTCAAGAATTTGATGAAAACAGACAAATAGAAAAATATCCTCGCTGGCCGATTGAAGAACATTTAAAAAATCTTAATGTTGAAATTAAAATTCCCGTTGGACCTCATCAACTCCATGTTAAATTATGGCAGTATACCCTTACCGGAATAACAGGCCACACGTTACCCATTATTTTTCTTGACGCTAACCATCAAAACAACCCTCCAGAGCTCAAAAGATTAACCCAACGACTTTATCCAGCAAATCATGAATATCGGTTATTACAAGAAATACTTCTTGGTGTTGGTGGTTATTTTGCACTAAAAAAACTCGACTACAAACCATCTGTTTATCATCTCAATGAAGGACATTCGGCGTTCCTAACATTGGCACTGTATGACGAGGCAAAATCCCAAAATTGTACCGATCCTGTTAAGGAGGTTCGCAATAAATGCGTGTTTACAACCCACACACCGGTACCTGCCGGCCATGATAAATTCCCACGAGACCTGGTGCGTGAAAAACTATACCTGGCACATCATTTAGATAGTCTTCACGATGTAAGTGAAAAAAATGGAAGTATAAATATGACCAGTCTTGCTCTGGTTATGTGCGGAAAAGTCAACGGCGTAGGCAAAAAACATACTCAAGTGTCCAGGAATATGTTTCCTCATTATCGATTCGATAGTATTACCAATGGGGTCCATCATGTGTTTTGGGCATCTGAAAGCGTCCAAAATGTATTTAATACATACTTACCTGGCTGGAAAATAGATCCTTTTTCACTTTTAAGTGTGTTAAATATTCCACGCAATGAGATTATGCAGGCACACCACCACAACAAAATTAAACTCATTAATTTCATTAATAATAATTTTAACGAACAGTTTAAGCCTGATATTATGACAATTGGGTACGCAAGGCGTATGGCCAAATATAAACGAGCAGACCTTATTTTCTATGATCTTGAAAGACTCAATGCCATTGCCGAAAGATACCCGTTTCAATTGGTTTTTGCAGGCAAAGCACACCCTGAAGATAACGTAGGAAAAAGTATCATTCATGAAATAATGACCATTAAAAGTAAACTCAATAAAAACATCTCACTTATCTATATTCCAGAATACAGTATTGAACTAGCAAAAATAATTATTCCTGGTGTTGATATATGGCTAAACACACCAATGCGTCCACTCGAAGCTTCAGGAACAAGTGGTATGAAAGCAAGCTTAAATGGTGTTCCTAACGTAAGTATTCTCGATGGCTGGTGGATTGAAGGTGCAATCGAGGGTGTTACCGGGTGGTCAATTGGACCGAAACCAAAAATAGGAGAAGAACAAGAAATTCAATGTGTTGATTGTGACGATAGTGAAGATCTGTACCGTAAACTTGAAGAACCCATACTCCCCATGTTTTACAATGCGCCCAGACAATTTGCAAAAGTTCAACGTAATGCAATAGCTCTTCACGGAAGTTTTTTTAACACAAACAGAATGGCACAACAATACATTATTAAATCGTATCTTACGTAAAGCTTACAAATGACACATCCCTTACTCATTGCGTTATGGCAGGCAAATATGTAATATAAGTGGTTGTGCATTACCGGCAATTTAGCACCTTTGTCTGATAAACCGCCGGTGGTGCACGGTCAAGAGAAGACCCGCTTAGTTACACCAATTTTTTACTTTTGTGTAACTTTTAAGCTATTCTTATAAAGACAGACTCATTTTAACTCCTAGGGTAAATTAGTTTGTTTAGAATAGCTAGATTGCGGGTTTTTTCGTATTCAACATCTATTATATAGATGATACACAATGTATACATTTAGCTACTGATAGAGTAGCTTTAAAGTTGTCATTAATATGACAACTAAACATCGTCAAGTGGATATTTTCCATCACGAATCGACTTGGACTATAATCAATAATGTGATGGAATCCTCCTTGAAGAAACCCTTTGGGGCAACAGTCGAGTTTATGTTTCAACATAAACTCAAAAAAACGTACTCGTTTTATAGGCCGCAGTGCTGGAATTGGTAGACAGGCTAGGCTCAGAACCTAGTGTTTAGAAATAAACGTGCGAGTTCGACTCTCGCTTGCGGCACCACAGAATGAATACATTCTTGGTAGTGTTTGGGCACAAAACTACACCTAGTAAACTCAACAGCAGCCATAGAAAATTTGGGCTGAAGAATGGTGCTCCTCGCAAGACATCTTCTTGATTTGTGGTAGTTGTGATAATCTAATAGTTAAGAATTAAAGTATGTCTGATCAAAACGTTCAAAAATTAGTTACCTACATTACAGAAAATTCTCAATATTCTCTTAATCAATTAGAATCAGCATCCTTAAAAGCAGGCTACACAGCTGAAGAATTTAATGTTGCCATTGAAAAGATAGATAAACCCTCAACAGAATCGTCGGCTCTGCAAAATTCGGATCATGAAACAGACACAGGTTTATCTAAAGAATAAAAGAAAAAACCTTCTAAAAAAATAGTTTTCATATTATTAGGACTGATGCTTCTTCTTTTATCTATTGGACTAGGGGTATGGTACTTTTTTTATAAGCCAAGCTCGTCACTAACGTCAAACAATGAATCTTCACCTGTAGCTGAACTTACAAACGAAACACCTTCCCCTAAAATAACTACAAACCCTATGGAAAGCTTTGCTACAGCTCTGTTTGCTTCAGACTATAAAGTTACGTCCTCTGGAAAGTTTGACGTCATAAAACAAGATGATTCTAGTACCGTGACCTCAAGCTTGGATCTTAACAATGGAACAATCTACCTGAAAAAAGGTGCTGTCGTTAAAATTGAAAACAATGATGCAGATATGAACACAACCGTTTATCGAAATGGTACTGATCTTTATGTTATTAGTCCTGACCAGAAAACATACTCCATTTTAGAATCATCCAACAGTATATACAGTTTTTTTGATTCCATCTTTGTAGCATCATACCCACTTATACCTTTGCTAGAAGATACCCAACAAGGAATAGTCACATGGCAAAAAAACAGTAATAACGAGTGGCAAGCAGATTGGGCATGGAAAACACCATTTGATCTTACCGATATAAACGTTCAGGTCAAAGTATCACTCGATTCCGAAACAGGGCTAATAACAACACTATATATGAAGTTTGAAGGGTCCGATCAGTGGCAAGAAGGAACATTTGTTTACGAGAAAATTGAAAACATAGACAGCCTACTCACAACTCCTTCCGATTACACAAAAGAAGACTCGGGGTTTTAAGATTTAACTAATAAAATCACTTAACAAATTCTTTGTGTAACACCTCACCAGAACGTTTAGAGTAAAGGAGGTGTATCCTTCAAAGCTTTAAAAAAAGAACTAAACAGAAATGATGTGAACAAAATATATTCACATTTATCATGATGTTGAATCCAACATTTTCATAACCCCATCTGTCCCTACTTGTCATCCTAAACTTGATTCAAGATCTCACTTCATTCTGGAAACATGAATCATAATATGCAGATTCCGAAACATGTTCGGAATGACGGAAAGATTCCAACTGTAGCCTTTACCATAAACTTGCAAATTAGTAATTACTATTTACACCTTGTCATTTCTAACTTGAGTGGGAATGCAAATGTCTTCAGTTACCTCTCCAATCTCTTCTTTAACCCAGAATATCTTTTCATAGGAGTATCGTTTTTAAGCGCCATATATAAAGCCTTTTTTTGTCCAACTAACATTACTAAATTTTTTGCTCGAGTAATTCCGGTGTATAACAGATTTCTCTGTAACATAATGTAGTGACTAGTAACCATTGGCATTACGACAACAGGGTATTCTGAACCTTGGCTCTTATGAACACTCGCGGCATACGCTAACGTTAACTCCATCAATTCTTCCCTAGCATACTTAACAGTGTGAACCTGATATCCAGAACCAAATGAAACACTCACCTCAGGTGAACCGTCAAACACTGATATATCGCGCACAATCCCCACGTCACCATTAAACACATCCTTCTCATAATTATTCTTAAGTTGCATAACTCGATCACCTTCTCGAAACATAGTGTACCCAAACGGAATTTCATTCTTGCCACGCTTTTTAGGATTTAATGTTTGCTGTAAATCAATATTAAGTTGTGAAACACCAGCCGGAGTTTTATAGAGTGGCGCCAACACTTGAATATCTTCGTACGGATTAAATCCAAACTCTGTAGGAATACGATTCGAAACCAAATCTACAATTGACGCTCTTGCATCTTCTACCGTATCAACTTCAATAAAGTAAAAATCTGTGTTCTCCGTTTTAAACTCAGGCCCCATACCTTCTTTAATGCGGTGGGCGTTCATAATAATATCGCTCTCTTGTGCTTGCCTGAACACCTGAGTAAGGGTTACAACGGGGAACCTTTTAGAATGAATAATATCTGACAATACGTTTCCAGCCTGCACACTTGGCAACTGGTCAGCATCACCCACGAGAAATATATGAGAACCTGGCTTAACCGCCGCAATAAGAGCTTTCATTACAAACGTATCAAGCATTGAGACCTCGTCCACAATTACTATGTCGTATTTAAGCGGATCTTCAGCATTAAATGCTGCCACTTCACCAGGTTGTAGTTTTAGTAATCTGTGAACGGTGTATGAAGTCCTGTCGCTAATTTCAGCCAGACGTTTTGCAGCTCTACCTGTTGGAGCAGTCAACACATACGATTTACCAACTTCTTCGAGAATTTTTATGAGTGTATTAAGAGTTGTACTTTTACCGGTACCGGGGCCACCAGTAAGAATACTTACCGGATTGGTAAGAGCTGTTTTAACCGCCATTGCCTGTTCACTTGATAATGCGGTGTCGGTAACTGCAGACTCAAGTAAACCAGAAATTTCTTTGAGAGGGACTTTCGCAAATGGATCATCGTCATGTGGTTCATCCAGTTTTTGAAGTAAGGTAGCCAACTCATCTTCTGCCTTATGAAACGCTTTCAAATAAATTGCGTTATAAGAAACGTCACGATCCAAAACCAAAACACCATTGGTAAGCATAGCCTGAATCTGGCCCTCAACCTTTACAAGATCAACACTAAGAATCTGCTGAGCCTGATTTGTAAGCTCCTCAAAAGGCAAAAACATATGGCCATCATCAAGAGCTTTTATAAGAGAATATGAAATGCCTGCGCTAATTCGGTACGCATGATCATGCGTAAATCCAATATTTTTCCCTATCTCATCGGCACGTTTAAACCCAACACCCCATACATCTTGTGCGAGTTGGTAGGGATTTTCTGTAATTTTCTCAGCCGCCTTTGCTCCGTACATATCAATTACTTTGTGCGTTAAGTTTGGCGTTAAACCCATTCCCTGAAGCAATATATTTTGTTCACGGGTATCTTTTGCTTTTTCCCATGCCTCCTTAATTATTTCAGATTTTTGACGGGTAATCCCTCTTATTGCGGTAAGTTTGTGATGATCATGCTCAATAACTTGAGGTAACGATTCACCAAATGTATCAATGAGCTCTTGAGCTAGTTTTTCACCAATGCCTTTAAAATGATCTGAAGCCAAAAATTTAGTTAACCCAATTTTGGTAGTAGGGGAGTGGATATGAAAAGAATCTACGGTAAACTGTGTTCCATATTTTGCGTGATTGGTCCATTCTCCGGTGAAATCAACAACATCTCCTGCTTTAAGAAGGGCTAAGTTTCCGGTTACCGTTATACGTTCTTCACTGTCATGTTCTTTATCAAACAGATTTGATTGTGTACTTGAGGTTGGCTCAACTCTCATTACACTGTAGCCGTTTTCTGAATTTTGGTAGGTTACCCTGGCAACTATGCCGCTTACCGTTTCCATGCGATTCATTGTAGCAGGTCATACCGTGAAGAAGGTAGGTTCACAAGATGAGTTAAGCTAAATTTGATACTTTAAACTCAATGGTATGTAAGCCTGCTTACATACTAGGTATACATTGCCACTACGGGACAAACTGCTAAAATAATGATGTTGCCCTTAAGCACGCACGTCTACAATTTTTCGTTCCATTCAAAAGGAGAGCCGTATGCAAAAGTCTACCCAGCTTGCCCCCGTAGTCAAGCCTTCGGGTAAAGGCAAGGCTACACATGGGGGAGCAGCTATATCAACCGAAAAGCAATACACCACACTGGGTTTACTACGTGAACTCGGTAGGGAAATTGCGGTTTTAGAAAACAAAGGATCTCTTTCACCCGAAGAGGTCGCTACACTTGAGTTGTTGAAAAAGAGGCTCACAGCCACTCAAACAGCAGTTCAAGAACAGCGAGACGTAATGATTGTGTGTGAACACACCTCAGGCGGTTCTCACACCATTCCCGTCCCGCGTCTTGTTGCAAAACCCGATACTAGATTTTGCATTCCGCACCAGCCTTCCACTGGAATTGGACAAAGATCTCGCCGTGGAGGGCGCCATCACACCAGGAGATAGTACATGGGCAACAAAACTGTGCTTGTAGGTTATATGTAAAAGGTAGGCTCCCGTTGGGGTCTACCTTTCTTTTTTGCCCGCAGTTAGGTATAATACCGTTTCTTGTAGTATTTGTAGTTACTCGCACATTTGAAAGGATTATTTCAATGAGTAGAAAACCAACTGTAGGTAAACGCACCAAAGAAAAGGTTTTTGTCTTTCCGCCGTTAGAACCCACATATGATGAAGTAGTCAAACAGTTCTCAACAGCCGCGGAAATCACAGCAGCCGTATTTGGCCAGCTACTGTCTGAGGAACAACGGATCCCTGGACAAATCGCTGCCCTCCAAGCCCAGTCTCGAGAGGCCACAACCATTCGACAACAGAAATCCCTTGATTTCAGGATTGATGGGTTGCGGCATCGTCTGGCCTACCTTAAGTCCGATGACTACAGCCTGCCCCATCCTGGGGTGAATTGCGGGTGGAATATGCCAGGTGGCACCGATATTGGGGCACACGTCTCTGCGGTATTCAGGTAAAAAGTTGGGAAAGAGTACGCATGTGTGTACCCTTCCCCTTCGTTATTTTGGGGTATTATTCCCATTGAGTTCAAGCTCATCAAGTCTAAACTCAAACTCTTTACTTAAATCCTTTCTTTCACTCAAAACTTCAAGTACATCATCAAAACCAATGGCAACATCATTTGCTCTACACACAGAAACAACACGTAGGGAAAGCCACTGATCGTCAAACCAGTGGTGCCTACTGCACACACTGGCGCAGTACAAAAAGGTGTAAAACCACGTTTCTTGATCCGACCCAAAACCCTCTTGGTACATGTTACTTTGTACATAGTTTTCATACACAAACCTCTGGTCATCTTCTTTGGCGTATGCCACCTTACCCTTAAACTCTGCAAAGGCTCTCGAAAAAGCCTCTTGCTTGTCTACCGTTTTGAGTAGTGCAACAAAGCCAAAAAAAGAGTACCACGCGCTGACTGGGACAATCACAAAAACAACTTTTACCCAGTGCACCGCCATATCCCATAGGTACTCCAAATTCGGCATCATAATCACATACCTTCCTTCCTTTCAATGTAGTGCTACGTTGTTAAATTAATTGCATGTGCAACCAGCTACAGAGTATAGCATGTAAAGAGAAATGTAAAAGGTGAGGGTGGGGGTTTTGCGGTTATGGATTCCCGATCAGGTCGGGAATGACAAAAATTGTAAGTATGGATAAATAAACATTGTCATGCACAACTCGATTGAGCATCCAGGAATTCCAGATATAAAACAAATAGTAGTGGAAAATTAAGTGTCCAGAACAAGAAAAGAGCCGACACAATTGTGTCGGCTCTTTTTTGCTGGGCAGTTTCGGCCTACGAAGCGTAGGCCGTTGCGGGACGGCGCGTCCCATACTGCCGCTTTTTGCGCCGTCCCCAGTCACGCCGGGGAGACACATTTGTAAAAAAGATCGAGCCGCTAGGGCCCGATCCCCCAGGTTCCCGCCGGACGGCGGTGGCGTTCGAATTTTGACTCTGTTTGGCCATGGTTGGTTCCTCCTTAGGAACTGGTGGTTGCGAAAATTCGCAACCATATTGATAAAAATGCCCGGTTAAGGGCGGAAACCAGAGACGTGTAATACAATGTATTACCCACCTGTGGTTGCCCTCAATAAGGCTTTAATGTAAGGAGAAACGTTATTTTGTAAGTGCGAGGTACCAAAACCTTAACTTCTTACTAAACTGAGCAAATTATACTATAAGACTCTTATTGTGTCAGGAACCAACATATTTAATGCGTATACCCATTATATAGTAAATTGTCAATAGTGTAGAGAAAATTACCTAAATCTAAATTTCGATGCCGGTCGGAGATGACAAGAACAATCCTGTGTGGTTTATTCTCTTATGATTACTATACGGTTTAAACCGGGGTTACCCCGAAATATATCCTAAAGACCTCCTACATATGCTATAATCTCTTTTGCACATAAGGTGTAGTTTTACTAACGTTTTTAAGTACGTTAACATCACGAAAGGAGAACTAAGGTTGGATATCTTTATTCACCGTAGATTGTATTCGATTCACCAAAGGAGCATAGAATGACAAACAGCTCACTTCCTCCCAATCAGCACGAAGTGGCGGTAGCGATTGTCACATTAAGAAGGCTACTTGATAACTTCAGTGCCCTTAAAGACGGTAGGACAACAGTTGAGGGAACATTTAGGCTTGACCAAATGGCAAGACTAATTGGGGCCTTAGAAGAGAACCTGGATCCTGCACTCCTAAAATTTGAGGATCTACAAGCATACATTGATGAATTACTCACGGCATACAAACCGTTTATGGCAACGGAGCCTACAATGCCGCATGCAAAGCCATTACAGATTCCGACTACTGTCAATGTCGCGGCACCTCAAACCCTGACAGATCTTAAACTGCATCCAGCAGTTGAAATGCTCAGCAAGCTTGGACTTGATCCACTTGACCACCCTATGTATCACACAGGTGGTAAGGTGGAACAGTTTTTGAACATGAGTGCATTTGGGAACAAACCTGATGGTGTGACAATGCTTGTGACTGATGTAAGAACAATTGCACCTGTAGGCGCTCCAACAGTGTTACTTTATGCACTCAACACCAAGATAAGTGGAGGCAAAATCAGCTCAGCGCTTGGATATACTAGGCGGCAAACCGTTGCCAGAGATCTGTTTAAGCGGACTTGTACACTTCTCAAGTTACTTGGAATCAATCCAGAGCTCTTGCTAGTGTACCCATCCATCGAAAAGGATCCGGGCATCAGGTGGTTCTTGGATGACACTCTTGCAAACGATACGTTGCGCCAGGCATGGGAACATGTTTTTGCGGTCATGTCCCAAAGACCATTTACAACCGCACTATTTCAACCGTGGAACAAACCTCCCAAATCAACCGTGAAACCGCACAAAGCAAAGACAAGCTTAAGAAAACAAAGCGGACTATTCACTGATGGGGCAGATAATGATCTACCTGCCGGCATGTCAAAACCAGATTCGCACTTTTTAAAAGCTGTTCGGTTTGATAATGCGGCGGGACGCCTCATTGCTGAAATTGTTAACGGAACCTTCAATTCCAGCATTGGGGCTGAGTGGGGGAGACTCATCAAATCTAACAACCCCACTGAAACTTCTAAGGGAGCATTGATTAAAGTAACCCATGTATATAAAGGTTTGGGAATTGATGTAACAGAACCACTTCCTGGCCTTGATCACCTGGGAATTATCTGGTTCCTAACTTCAGTTGCGAAAGAACAAAAGGATGTAGTCGATTTCTGGACACGCGTTTTTACCTTCTTCGAAGGGCAAACTCTTACAGTCGATCACTTCCGTCCGTGGAATGGTGTACCCGAAGGGATGCCCATTGCACCCGTTCCTGAGGTTAAGGAACGTGATCCACAGGCGTTTCCAGAACCGTCAGCCGACGCCATGGCATGGCTTACCGTTCTTCAAGAGTTAGACGCTCAGCAAAGTGGACTTCTTCATGACTACATTCCAGCTCTAATCGAGGCAACAGGCTCAAAGGACTGGTCGGTAGATCGTATTCAGGCTGCCATTAAGGAGGCAGCTCAGATCACAAGATGGCTTGTGAATCACTGCATCGAAGATGGTCAAACTGCACCTGGATTTCCAACAGAAAACTCTGCTGGATGGCAGAAAATAGTTGCCTTCATTACCAAGCACTCGAGCTTAGAAAACGAGTTAGGTGCTTTCTGGACCAAACTTCTTCGATTTGCAAAAAATCGAAGGATGAATACCATTGACGCATTGTACGACCCCAGCCAAACACCTCCTCCTACAAACTACAGTAGAAAAAGGGTGTTAGAAGTAACGACAGCTACACCACATGGTGGAGATGTTGTTTCGGTTAAACGTGAAGAGTAACACAGTATAGAACCCAGTAGCGCATTATGCTGCTGGGTTTTTGTATTAAGCAGGAAACCCCACACAAGATTAGCAGATGTTTTGTAACGTAAGGAGGTGAAGAGAGAGAATTTCATACGCTTACGTTACAAAACCTCGCAGTGTGGGGATGAATGCGCATAGCTCTGCTATGCTGTACGCATGAGGATTCGGAGGTTGAACCATTGTGTCTACCAGGTTATGTACCACATAGTATGGGGTACAAAGTATCGAAGAAAAGTACTAAAGGAATATACCAAAGGAGATTTAGTAAAAAGTGTGAAGAAAGTACAGAATAGATATCCAACATGGTACGTACATGAGTTAAACATAGACGAAGATCACGTGCACCTTGTGATAGAGATGCCACCAAAAGTAGCGATATCAAAGGTTGTTCAGGGAATCAAAGTGCAGAGTAGCAAAGATCTTCGTCGAAGGTATGGGTACATGGATCGAATATATAAGGAAGTTGGGATTTGGGAAGTTGGATATTTTGTATCTACCGTGGGGTTAAATGAGAAGCAAATCAGACAATATGTTCAGAAACAGGGTGAAGAGTCAAAAGGTGTGGATGTAACAACCGAATACTCATGAGTAGCGGAGCAAAAGAAGCCCCGTAGAAGTCTAGTTTGTAGTCAAACTAGCGCACTGCGGGGAGTACGTCACTATTTTATCCTGTATACTTACAAACATGGAAACAATTACATTTGAAGAGTTTAAAAAACTAGACATAAAAATTGGAACAGTACTCTCGGCTGAACCTGTCGAGAAAAGTGAAAAGTTACTCAGACTTACGATTGATGTTGGCGAAGAAAATCCTCGTCAAATCATTGCAGGACTAGCAAAAGTAACAGATGACCCACAAACACTCGTCGGAAAGCAATTTCCCATTCTTACCAATCTTAAACCCAAATCACTCATGGGACTTGAATCGCAAGGAATGGTCTTAGCCGCAAACAATGATGGTGCACCGGTTCTCATGCATCCCGTTGATCCCGTTCCTCCTGGATCACCAATCACCTAAATTTAGATCGATCGTTCAGTTCGTATCGTATAATACAACCACTGTTTTACAGGAACTTTTACATTTATAGCGAAATTATAAGGAGGTGTTTATGATTAAATCCACCTGTGCTGCTGCACTATACAGTGCAGTTATTGTTTATTATTGTGGTGGAATACATATCATTGAGTCCACGTTTGCAAGTGCTGTGATGCTTTCTGCTCTCCTTCCAATATTAGGACTACCGCTAGGCTCTAACTCAAGGTCAAAGAATCTATCTGGTTGTTTTCCTGGAATGGTAACCTGCCTCATATCTCTTGCAATGCAAGCAGCTGTACTGCGGATATATGTCGTAGAGATGATCACGAATGGTACCTCGATGAATGCTTCTGTAATAATGATTGGTGTACTTGGAATCCTAATTGTTATTTACGGTTGTTTTTATCTTCTGGGTATTTATGAAAACCAACAATCAGAGGAGGGATAATGTACGTGGCACTTGATGGTTTAGGTGGTTCAGGAAAATCTGAACAAACTCGTCGACTCGTAGAATGGCTGATAAGTAAAGGAATAGATGCCACCGGAGTGCGAGAACCTGGTAGCGATCCTGTCGCTGAACTCATTCGAAACATTCTACTAAGCACAACAGATCTTGTTCCATTAGCAGACGCGTACGGATATGCTGCAGCCCGTGCACAAATGCTTTCTACTGTTGTACGGCCAATTCTTGATCGAGGTGGTTGGGTAATCACTGATCGGTTCGCTGCAACTAGTTGTTCTTTTCAGGGGCACCTCCAGGGACTTGGTGTCAGAACCGTAATAGATATCAACTCTCATCTCTTCGATAGTGGACTTCCTTTTCCAGACCTTGTTCTTTTTATTGATGTGCCCCCACACATCGCGCTAGAACGATTCTTAAAACGGACTGGTTCAGAATTTGACAAGTTCGACGATGGTGACTTAGATACCCTCACCATGCAACGAGAAGGATACTTTGAAACGTTTCGTCACCCTCCGTATTCAAAGAACGTGCTCATCATCGATGGAAACCAATCAATTGATAAAGTCCATGCCGACATCGTTACCGCAATTCAACCATACACACAAAGACTGGCATGATTTTTGTGCCAGTCTTTTTTCTTCATCTTATCTTAAAACCTGGTACAAATTAGTATCTAGCACTATAATGAATATTCATGGACTCATTCGTACTCATAATTTTAGGCATTACATCTAATCTTGCAAAACTCAAACTCATTCCTGCTTTGTATGATCTTGAAGCAGCACATTTACTTCCTGAAGACATGACAATTATTGGTGTGGCGCGTTCTCCCAAATCTAAAAACGAAATTGAAGAATACATTAAAAATGCTCTACAACAAAAAAACCGTCACCACAATCACCCGATTGATGAGGACATCTCTACACGTCTAGCTAAGCGAGTTCATTATGTTAACGGAGATCTTGATGACCCTTCTTTTTATATTCGCTTAAAAGAAAATCTAGACGATATGGCAAGAAATAATAATAGCTGTTCTAATCGAATGTTTTATCTTGCAACATTTCCAAGCTTATATAAAACAATTTTTGAAAACCTTAAAGAGGCAAAACTTTCCACAAACTGCGGGTGGGTGCGCCTCATGATTGAAAAACCTATTGGTACCAATAAAGAATCTGCTCAAGCCCTTAATCAATTACTGGCACGCTATTTTGAAGAAGATCAAATATATAGACTTGATCATTATCTTGGTAAGGAAACCATGCAAAATATTCTTGCTTTTAGATTTGCAAATGGATTGTTTGAACACATGATGAATAGTGAATATATTGATCATATTCAAGTTACTGCTGCAGAAGATTTTGGTGTGGGAGAACGTGGAGGATATTATGACACTGTTGGCGCACTAAAAGACGTTGGCCAAAACCACCTGTTACAAATGCTTACTTTTGCAACTATGGATAAACCAGAATCATGGTCAAATGAAGCCATTACACTGCGTCGTACCGAACTCTTACAGTCAATAAAACCAGACCCATTATCAATCATCTTCGGTCAATACCAAGGATATCGCGAAGAAACCAATACTACCAATGACTCTGAAACTGACACATTCTTCTCATTTAAAGCTTCTATTGAAAATGAACGGTTCTCCGGCGTACCCATATATTTTCGTGGAGGAAAGGAACTTGCCCAAACGGTAACAGAGGTTTCAATAATCTTTAAGCCGTCACCTGACCGTATTAGTAATGGTTTAGGTGGAGCAATGGACCCCAATGTACTCATTTATAGAATCCAACCAAACGAAGGAATCGTTTTACGACTTCTTACCAAAAAACAGCAACACGAGCTTGAAATAGAACATACCTACATGCAGTTTTGCTATAAGGACTATTCACTTAATGCACCTGATCCATATGAGAGGCTTATTATGGATGCCTTTAAAGGAGATCAAACCTTTTTTGTTGATGCGCCCGAAGTGGAAGCACAATGGGAAATTACCGATAAACTCTCATTATCAAAGACCCCTCCAACTGTTTACACAAAAGGAACCTGGGGACCACAAACTGCTGATGAAACTATTAATGCCGATGGTAGGCAGTGGCTCGAACCTAGCTTATTGTTTTGCAAACTGTAGAGAAAATCCTTAATATTTCACTTGAGCCTTTTATGTTTTGATACTTTCTCCTATACTAAATAAATGCATTCGTTCTACTCACTTCTTAACCTCCCACATCATACTCATAAATCTTTGTCCTGGTTATATGGTGCATCTGTATTTAGAACTTTTGTAGCAGGATTCGCTTTTACCCTATTGCCTGTTGTCTTGTATCAATCTCGTAGCAATGAACCCATTCGCGACACACTCCTTTTTGTAGCACTTATGTATTTAATTGCACCTGTTGTTAAACTTTTTCTCACACCCCTTGTCTTTAATGTCTGTTCAGTTTATGGATTACGCGTAAGCTTTATTTTAGGTCAAATTTTCCTTACTCTGTGTTTGATTCTTTTACGGTTCGAACACATAACATTAGCATTTGTACTTCTTGGTTTTGCAACATCATTTTGGTGGATTGCATACCACATCTTTTTTGTCGAAGGAGGAAACTTAAAATCGGTTGGAAAAGATATTGGCCTTCTGGAAGCACTATCCCTCATTATTGGTATGATCACACCAGTACTCTCAGGCTTTGTAATTCAAACAGTCCACGCAAACACATTTTGGAACATCAGTATTACTCTTTCTCTGCTCACCATTATTCCAACATTATTCCTTGAGAATAGCGAGAAACTTTCTCACGTTACGTTTAAAGATATCTATAACGAATTTAAAATCAACAAACATGATTTTCTAATGTTCTCTGGATTAAGTTCAGAAAGCTATTTATACAGTACCGTGTGGCCAATCGCGCTGATATTTGTCCTTGATGATATTTTTTCAATTGGATTATTTTTTACAGCTATTACCCTTGGCGCAATACTTATCAACTTCTTCTTGGGTAAATACATAGATAGTCACCCCAAAGAACGTATCGAAAAACTTGGGGTTCTTACATTTTTTGTTTCTTGGATTGGAAAAGTTTTGTTGCAAAATCCTGTCTCATTTTATTTTTTTGAAACAATGCACCGTATCGCACAACCTCTTTTTAGCATGCCGGCAGACGCAACAGGTTACGCAAACGCTCACAATAAAAACACCTCTCGCTACTTAGCATTCAGACAATCGTCAATGCACCTGTCGGCAATTGTCGTTATGCTCATCTTTGTAATAGTCTTATATTTTGATTTGCCTATTTGGAGTATGTTTATCGTTGCAGCTGGAGTTTCTTTACTACCATTGGCTATGAGGGGGAAAGTAACAAGTAACAAGTAACAAGTAATTTTACCCGGCAGATGCCTGGTATTAAGCCACCTTTTGTAAGCAATCTCTTTACTAATTACTCATTACCGATTACTATCTGTCCATGTACCAGCCCTCAAAGACTATTCTAAAACGTTATGCAGATGTACTCATAAAATTTGCATTATGGGACGGAAAAGGAATTAATACAGACGATATTGTTAAGTTGAGCATTCCAGAAAGTGCAAAACCATTGTTACCTTACTTACTAACCTCTGTATATGAGGCTGGTGGACATCCAATTGTAGACTTTCAACCTGAAGGCTTTGCAAAAATCAGGTTCAAACACGCAAATAATAAACAGCTCTTATATTATCCCAAAGCACTTTATCTTGAGGAAATAAAAACAATAACTCATGTGGTAAGTATTATTTCGACAAATGACAAATACGAACTCAAAGGTATTGATAGCGAAAAAATTATGATGCGAAGAAACGCTGCGGACTTTTATAGAGTTGCACATTTTAACAAAGAGTATCGAGGTGAGCTCACCTGGACCGTTGGACTGTTTGGTACCCAAGCTATGGCAAAAGATGTAGGCATGTCTCTTAAAGAATACTGGCAACAAATTATTGATGCATGTTTCCTAAACGATGATGACCCAATTTCAACATGGAAAAAAGTATTTACCGAGATTGAATACATACGATCAACTCTATCAAACATGCCCATTACATCACTCCACATTTCAGGAGAAGACGTAGACTTGACTGTTTCAATGGGTAAAAACAGAAAATGGCTCGGTGGAGGTGGCAGGAACATTCCATCGTTTGAGGTTTTCACTTCGCCTGATTGGCGAGGAACCAACGGCACCATAAGATTCAACCAGCCTCTCTATAGATATGGAAATTTGATCAAAGACATTTCACTTGAATTTAAAGATGGGCTAGTAACTAATGCTACTGCTTCTGAGAACGAAAAACTACTTAAAGATATGATACAGGTTGAAAACGCCAATAAGATTGGTGAATTTAGTCTAACTGATAAACGACATAGCAAAATTACAAAATTCATGGGAGAAACTCTGTTCGATGAAAACATGGGTGGTGAATTCGGAAACACACACATTGCCCTTGGTATGGCATATAAAGACACTCACACTAACGATCCTTCAACGATTGCTGATGATATATGGGAAGAACTGGGGTTTAACGACAGTGCTGTTCATACTGACATTGTCAGTACAACAAATAGAGTAGTAGAAGCTACGCTTACAGACGGATCACAAAAAATAATTTACGAGAACGGAATGTTTACGCTTTAATACCTCAATTTACTTTTCAACTGCATGCCCACCGAATTGACCTCGCAGTGCAGATACCATTTTATCGCGAAACGAATTGGATTCTTCTGTTGATTCGTTACGAATTTTAAGTGACTTTTCGATTACGGGTACTTCAATGCCATATTTTTTTGCGGCATCTATAGTCCATTCACCTTCACCAGAATGATTAATTTTTGAAGAAATATTTTCTAGCTCAGGATCTGTTCTAATAGCATTTTTAGCCCACTCAACTAAACGTGAGGTGATAACAGATTGATTATTATAAACACGAAAAACCTCTGCAAGATCAAGATTAAAATCAGTTGAGCCTTTAAGAACTGCAGCGCCTTCAGCAATCGATTGCATCATTCCATACTCAATTCCATTGTGAACCATTTTCACAAAATGACCAGCACCATGAGGCCCAAAGTATCCATATGCCTCGGGGGCAGCAAGCTTTTCAAATAATGGGACAAGTGAATCATAATCTGACTTTTGGCCACCAACCATTAAACACGCACCGTTACGAGCACCACTAGGTCCACCCGACACCCCAATATCCATAAACCGTACACCTGAACCTAACACTTTTTCTTTTCGACGTAACGTGTCATTGTAGTTTGAATTAGCACCATCAATTAACAGATCACCTTGGGCCAGAAGTGGTAATACCTTGTTGATCATATCGTCGGTTGGCTCTCCTGAAGGAAGCATCATCCATACGATGCGCGGAATCGATAGATTTGAAATCAGCTCCTCAACCGTATCTGCAGTCTTAACCCCCTGACTAGAAGCTTCTTCTCGAGGCCCCAAAGACCGATTCCACGCAATAACCTCAACATCTTTCTCATGCATACGTACAACCATGTTTTTGCCCATTTTGCCAAGACCTATGTATCCAATTTGCATACTACAGAGTATCGGTGTTGTAGCTTTAGGTGTCAAGACGGGTCCTCTTGTTACAATTGTAGGCAATGATTACAATTCCAAACTTTTCACACTACAAGAAACCTCTCACTCCCCACATAATTTTAAAATTCCAAAACCACATCTTAGATTTTTACTCCACCAATAAGCGCGATTTTGCGTGGAGACAAACTACTGATCCATACAAAATATTAGTCTCTGAAATCATGCTTCAGCAGACACAAACAGCCAGAGTCACCACCTATTACAAAAACTTTCTTAATACATTCCCAACAGTAAAGGCTCTTGCCAATGCTTCTTTAAAAGACGTTCTTACGCTGTGGCAAGGCCTGGGGTATAACCGCCGCGCAAAACATCTTCACACATCAGCTGGGGAAATTGTTGAACGTTTTGATGGTCACATACCCTCTACGAACCTAGACCTTCAAGGTCTAGGTGGAATTGGTCCAAATACTGCGGGTGCCATTATGGCCTATGCATTTAATCAACCGATTACATTTATTGAGACAAATATTCGCTCTGTTTATTTACATACCTTTTATCGGAACTTCGAAAACATTTCAGATAAAGAGTTGCTGCCTCTTATTGAACAAACGGTTGATATAAACAATCCGCGAGACTGGTATTACGCCCTCACTGACTATGGTGTATACATAAAATCTCAGATTGTTAACCCTTCACGTAAAAGCAAGCATTATGCCAAACAATCCAAATTTAAGGGTTCACAACGGCAAATTCGAGCAGCAATCGTTCGATACCTAGTACAAAACGATACCGCTACAAAAACTCAACTCTACTCCTTACCCTTTGATAACAAGGATATTGATGCAAACTTAAAAAAGCTCATTTCTGAAAAGATGGTGACTGGTAACGGGTTGGTATTCACAGTACAATAACAATTATGAGTCAACACATTCCTCCCCATGTACTAGTCATTCTCGATGGATGGGGAATAGGGGAACCAACCGAGCGGAATGCAATCTACGTTGCAAACCCCCAAAACTTTAACTCTTACTGGGAAACAAAACCACACACCACATTAAAAAGCTGGGGAACAGCTGTGGGTTTGCCAGAAAGTGAGATGGGCAATTCAGAAGTAGGCCACATGACCATTGGGTGCGGAACAGTAATTAAACAACATGCCCTTAAGATTTCGGAAGATATTATGTCTCATGAGTTTGAAAACACTGAGCGCTGGAAATCAATTCTTAATAATTTCACCGGAAAAACCATTCACCTAGGAGGATTACTCAGTAACGCACGGGTACATTCATCGGTTATGCATGTGGAGGCGATTTTTAAATATTTATCCGGTAACTACAATGTAGTGTTTCACGCGTTTACCGACGGCCGGGATTCGGGAACTACTGACTCACAACATTTTTTTGACAACCTTCCCGAAAGTATTCGGGCTGCAACAGTCACCGTTTCAGGGAGATATTATGCCATGGATCGTGACCACAATTGGGAGCGAACACAAAAAGCCTATACTACGATAGTTGAAGGAAAAGGTGAATCGTTTGAAGATTTTGGCAAAGCTGTTATGAGGGCATACGAACATGACCAAACAGACGAATTTGTTGAACCATGTGTCATTGGCAACTACTCTGGTATGGAAGAAAATGATTTGTTTTTTGTATTCAATTTTAGAGAAGACCGCATCCGCCAAATATCACAAGCAATTTCTGATCCTCAATTTTCTAAATTTCCAAGAGAACACACGTATCCTGTTGCTTCACTCACTGAATTTGAAGACGAAGAGTTATCGTATATTCCCTTTGTATATCCTAAAATCAGAACCTCAGATACGCTATCTGACAAACTTTCATACATGAACCTCTCACAATTACACGTTGCAGAAAGCGAGAAATATGCCCACGTTACCTACTTTTTTAATGGTGGTCGTGAAGAAAGTGTTACAGGTGAAAAGCATATTATTATCGATTCACCCGATGTAGCAACGTATGATTTGCAACCAGAAATGTCATCCATTAAGGTTGCCGATACCGTTGTACAAAATCTTGATGCGTTTGATTTTATTGTTGTAAATTTTGCAAACCCTGACATGGTTGCCCATACTGGAAATATGGCAGCAACTATTAAAGCAGTACTTGCAGCCGATGAGCAAATGGGGAGGATTGTTTCTGAAGTTAAAAAAAGAAATGGTCACGTGTACATCACTGCTGACCACGGAAATGCTGAGGTTCTTCAGCATAAAAATGCTTCAAATATTGACACCAAACACAACCGCAACCCAAGTCCTTTTATATACATTGGAGATGGCGAATCAAGTAAAATTAAAGACTTAAAGGGACTTTCTGATATTGCAGGTTTTATCCTTTCACAAATTCAGGCTAAAGAGTAAGCTACACTATTTTTGCCGATGCAATAGTATAAACCGGTTGAATTATATCTGGCCGCAAAGACTCTTTAAACTGCCGTAATCCCACAATTCCCAAATCCTGCTCAAAGTTTATTGTCGTTGTGCGATCACGATACATAATTGCAAGCTGCCAAAACAAAAACTCAGATAACCCTACTATTTCAGTCTGTGCTTTAATAAAATGAATCATTAGGTGCTGATGATTGGTAACTTCAACACCGGCGAATCCAACTAATAGATTATTGTTATAAACGCCAACATATTCTATTTCTAAATGATCAATAAACTGTAGAGCTTTTTCTAATGCTTCTCGTTCAAGAATATCTTTTTTGAGAGGATTTTCACGTTCCCATTTTTCAAACATTTCCCAAATTTCATCGACCTTATCATTTTCAACAACCCCTACGGTACAAACTTCTCTAGGAAGCCGTATTTTTCGTCTGATATTTGAATATGTCGACCCCTCAAGTAATGCTACTTTGCCCGTAGAATATATGTAGTCGCTATTATCAAGATCCACTTTTGAATCAAACGTTTTTATGGAAGATAACTCTACAAACTTTACATCATTCCTTAAAACTGTTTCTAATGTTTCACTCGTAGCATTCTCACCACAAATCATTACACCCTCGTGGTTTGTATATAACCCCCGGTCAATAATTATATTATTGTTTAGCCGAGCAATGTGGGTAGAATTATCAGTATCAGTAATGAACAAATTCGAAAATAGCCGATGAGATGTAGGAATCTTAAGACTATTGTATGTTTCAGTTACTATTGTTTTATGGCTCAAAGAGAGGGGGGTGAATTGTGGAAACTGCGCAATAGAATTCATACCCATATTATAACGTTTCTAGTATTTCTTTATAAACTTACTCAACTTCGCGCCAAGTATACGTAGTATCAGAACCTGTAAGATAAGAAATCAATTCACTATCTGTAATATATTGTGGCTGCCAGTTAAACACCTCGGCAGGAGTATTTTCATTATTATTAACATTTCCGACCCCTAAGTCTCGACCAAGTTGCAGCTGGCCAAGGGCAATAACAGAACCATTAATCGTAAGTTGTACCTGTGAAGTACCACTACTGTCAGAAATAAAATCCCCACTCATCATATATATTCCCGTGATCTCGGAAACCTGAGCATCCACCTTAACATCGCCATCAACTACAAATATTGTGTGATTACCTGGAATAGAGGAAATGTCGTTACTAATAATAAGATTACCCGTAATGAGTACAACTGTTGACTGTGCCGTTGTTTCAAACCCTGTTGATAACATTTCAGTATCAACCACAACATCTCCCGCTTGAGTATAAACTCCACTTACCGTTGGTAAATGTAATCCCAATCCTTCACCAGAGCTAAGCAAATTATCATATTGTGGAATAAGTGTTGAAAGACTATGTGCGTTGGCTAATACATGAGAATAGCTTGAAACCTCCCAACCGGTATGGGGCATTGATAACACCGCTTGTCCACTTACAACATCTGCTGTTGCAAGTGTTATCCCAGGATCTGGTGAATACACAGCAATTTGCCCTTCAACAAATATCGAACCATCAATATGTAACCACGGATTGAAAAGTCCATAGATGGGACTTACACTTTCACGACCCGATAAGTCTTGAACCTTATACTGAACCCTAAATGGGCCACTGGCAGGACTTCCATAGTTCACTTCACCTGTTTGTAATGCAATCATTTGAGTACTCCCATTAGGAGCAGGGGATTGACTGTTGTAAAGAACGGTAGACGAAACAGGAATCCATGAACTCCACTGTTGGGACAAATAATCGGTGTAGTAACGATACTTGGCACTAGAAACTTGAATACCACTCTGCTGATCAATAATCGCTGACTGGGTTTCGTAACAGTTATCACACACTCCTTTGACAAAACCAAACTCTTGCCACGGTTTTGGAGCACTGGTATCCATTTTTACCGTAAGAAATTGATCTGTCTCTCGTTGACCATCAGTATCCTGGGTGTAATACAAAAAATTAAACTGACCATTTTCAGTAATAGGAACATCGATATGTGCTGTTTTGTGAGCAGGAGTAAGAATTCTAACATTGTCCCAGAACGCAATTCCAGTAGGGTTAGACATGAGTCCAAGCTTAAGATATAAAAATGAAACATTACCAGGGACTGTCAAACTACTTATAGCTGTTGTCCATATAGTGGTTGATTCAGCAATATAGTTCGAATATGAAAGCAGTTGATCATTTTGATGCATACTGTCTACACCCCATACTTCAAAATAGGCCAACGATCCTTCAGATAACAATGGATAGACTTGAGCTAACACATCTATATCGTCTCCTAAAGATACTGGTGTTGGATTATTACGGTTATGAACATATATAAATGTTGGATCTTCACTAGTATGTGCGAGCGCAACGGATCGATTACCTTCACTAGACTGTAAAAAGCTAACATATACTAATCCTTGATCTGAAAATTCCCAATGGTATGGAATGTTTTGATTAATCGTTTCAAAAGAACCATTACCTGGCTCATCTGGAACGCGTGAATATGCCCTAGTTATAGCATCTCCACCATTTATACTATATGTTAATGACTGGGGACGTGATGCATACGTTGTTGCATCAAAACTAACAGTTACATTACTGTTATACCAGCCATCCTCACCCAAAACACCGCTAATAGTTGTTGTCGTTAAGGGCCCACTAGCAATAATACTTCCGGGAAACTGAATACCAATAAGAATTATTACTCCTAGTATTTTTAAGCGTTGTAACATCTTTGTGTTGTAATTAGTAAACATTTGATGAGTTTACAAAACATATCTGTTACGCACGTCCGTGTCAAGAGCATCCACATCCCCACGGTACACAGCATGCATGATAAACTACATAGATGTACTCACATCTTTATGAATTTGAAATCTTACCTATTGTTAAATCATGGAACTATATTCACTCATAATTCCTAGTTTTATTGCTGGAACTCTAACGTTTTTAGCTCCGTGTACATTTCCATTAATCCCAGGTTATTTGGGTTTTATCAGTGGGGTCTCTCTAGACGAATTACAAAACCCCAGGTCTGCCCCAAAAGCTCGCAGGAGGGTATTCCTTAATGGGCTCTTATATGTTGTTGGGTTTAGCACTGTATTTGTATCGTTTGGCATGCTTTTTGGGCTGGGAGGGTCAGCACTTGGGCAGTACCGTACACTACTTTCACAAATTGGTGGTGTGTTCATCATCTTTTTTGGTTTGTACATAATCGGAATTCTAAGACTCCCTTTCTTGAAATTTCTTAATCAAGATCACACGTACAATTTTGTTGGAAAACTTACCCCAGGAACACCCTTAAGTTCACTTATCTTTGGTGCTACGTTTGCATTTGGATGGACTCCATGCGTAGGACCCATTTTGGGGAGTGTACTGACCTTAGCAGCACACAGCGCAACAGTACTCCAAGGAGGATTTTTACTTGCTGTATTCTCAGCTGGCCTAGGATTGCCATTCCTTATTATTGCCTATGGAATTAGCTCGGCAACAGGCTACATACGGCTCATGAACAAATACTTACGATACTTTGAGGTAATCGGCGGAATACTGCTGGTACTCCTAGGGATTCTACTTATTACTGACAATCTTGCCCAGTGGATTACATTTTTTTATCGCATTGAGTTTTTGAACTTCAGCTGGATTTACGATTATCTCTAAGGCATTCAGGTAATAATGCGCTATAATTATCACGTGGAATCAGTTATACACGTTAAAAACCTTGTTAAATCATTTGGGAAGACACCGGTTGTCAAAGACCTCTCATTTGATGTTAACAAAGGCGATGTGTTTGCATTCCTGGGTGCTAATGGTTCAGGGAAAACAACAACAATTAGATGTTTACTCGACATTCTTCAGCCTACCAGAGGCTCCGCCCTAATTTTTGGCAATAAATTCGACCTTGCGTTGGCATCTCGCATCGGTTATTTACCAGAAGAGAGGGGACTCTACACCAACGCTCAGGTCATGGAAACTCTTGTGTATTTTGCCCAACTTAAAGGAATGACCACAGCTGATGCAAAACAAAAGGCTCTTAAGTATCTTGATCGAGTAGAGTTATCGGCCCATCATGCTACAGAAATTAAAAAGCTTTCATCCGGCCAACAACAAAAAATCCAACTTGGAATTACCCTCATTAACGCTCCCGATTTATTAATCCTTGATGAACCAACGAAAGGCCTTGATCCTGTTAACAGATCTTTACTCATGGAATTATTAGATGAACTCAATGAAAATGGCGCTACAATTGTCTTTGTATCCCACCAAATGGATGAGGTTGAAAAAATCGCAAATCGACTAGTCATGATAAAAAATGGTTCACAAGCACTGTACGGTTCACTACAAGAAGTTAAAAAACAGTTTGGTACCAATACTATCCACATAACGTATCAAGGTGAGATCCCCTCAAATGATGCCATGTACAGATCCTCTTCTATTGAAAATAATGTTGCTGAACTTACTCCAACAAGTGAAACATCAACCAATGACGTTATTTCACATCTGATTCAACACAACGTAATAATTAACGATTTCACTATTGGCACACCATCTCTGCAAGATGTGTTCGTAAAAGTCATGAAAAGCGAACAATATTAACCTATGAACCATATCTATTTAATTGCTCAACGAGAATATATAAGAACAGTCCGCAAACCCATTTTTTGGATTTCAACGTTACTGCTCCCAACTTTTATTATTCTGGTAAGTTTCGTGTCAGGGTATTCAGCAGATCAAGCTGAAAAAAGTATTCAGGAAGAAGCCCAAAATGCACAATCGATCTTATTGTATGACCCTTTAACATTTATTCCCGAAGCATTCGTTATAGACCCACTAGAAAAGGTACAAGATATCGACGAAGCCAAAAGTAAAATCATTGACGGTTCTGCAGATGCACTTTTCATTATTCCAGAAGACATCACCACCACTAAAAAGGTAGAGGTATACACTCAGGACACGGGCGTAATGTCACTTGGCAAATTTGACCCCGTCGTACAATCACTTATTGGTGCAAGTGTGGCATCACAGTTAGACCCCCAGCTGCAACCTCTCATCGGTGGGGGAGTAACAATTGAATCAACATACTATAAAAATGGAGACCGTACCGAAATTTCACTCGAGAAATATGTCATTCCGCTTGCTGCTTTTGCACTCTACTTTTTATTAGTATTTATGGCCAATAACTTTTTACTTACCAGTGTGAGCGAAGAAAAAGAGAACCGCATGATTGAAATTATGTTTTCAATTGTAGAAAGAAAGAGTTTGATTTGGGGAAAGATTGTAGGAATAACACTCATTGCTTTCACGCAAATTGCAGTACTCGTATCGGCAACCGCACTTATTATTTACTTTTCAACCAGTAATTTTGATATTCCTATTGATCTTACAAAAATTGTTTTTGACCCTGTAAACATTTCGTTATATCTGTTTTATATCTTAAGTGGATTTCTAATAATTGCCTCCGTAATGGTAGGAGTTGGATCAGTTATGCCAACATACAAAGAAGCACAAAGTTTCTCGTCAATATTTATTATTGCTTCTATTTTTCCCATGTACTTTTTTTCAATCTTACTTCAGGAACCAACCGGAACAATATCACAAATCGTAAGTTACTTTCCACTTACGGCCCCTATGGTACTTGCCGCACGGCTCACCTTAGACGCATTAACAGCCACTGAGATCGTTGTGAGCTCAGCTCTAGTCATTTTGTATGTAATCGGAGGTTTCTATGTAGCATTTAAACTCTTTGAACTTGGTTCCTTAGAATATAATAACAAGGTTAGTTTTGATAGCATCAAGGAATACCTAATAAAAAAATCTAACTGATAATGAAACCGGCACACATAACAACAAATATTTATCTTGACGGAGGCAACCCCAAGGAAACAAAGCTAATAGTCGATACCTTAGGTTTTTTGGACGGACAAACAACAAACCCTGCCCAAATCGCTAAAGCCCTAAAGACTGGCAAGATTTATTCAAATGAACAACTTCTCGTGGAATATAAAAATAGTGTGTCACTCATTTCTCAAATAATTCCTGGGAAGTTACTGTCTCTCGAGGTTTACGCAGATGAGTCGACAACTTCCCAAGACATTATCGATCAAGCCAAACACATGTCATCATGGACTCCAAACACATTCATTAAAATTCCATGCACAGCCCATGGGCTTAAAGCTGCACAATCGCTCACATCACAAAATGTTCATGTTCACATTTCACTTGTGTTCACACAAGAACAAGCAGCTGCTTCGTACTCTGCCACAACGGGTGCACCTATTGGGGGCGCACTTGTATCCCCATTTGAAGGGTGTACCGTTGACACCGACGTCACTAGTATTGACGTTATTACCAATATACAAAAAATGTTAGACTCTGAGGGAGACGAGCACATGCAAGTTCTTATGGCTAATATTAGGGATCTTGAGCAATTTTACTATGCACTTTATATGGGGTTTGACGCTGTTGCAGTTCCATTCGAAATTCTTATGCAATGGCACAGTGACGGAATGCTGATTCCAGGTGTAGATATTCCCTACGACACCTTTGAATCTACTAATGAGTATTTACACGCCCAAAGCATTATGAATGAAGTTTACGAAAACCTCGATTTAGAAAAAGACTGGACAACTTTTAACATTTCACATCCACGCACCATCGAGGGCCTTAAAAAATTCTCTGAGGAGTGGAACGATCTTGTTGACAGATAATTCTAAAACCAAATACCTTCTTGCAAGATTCCTGGGGATAATTGATAATTATTAAAACACATAATAAATGGACCATACAATGAATTTTTCTTATTCTGAAACAAATAAACTTTCACCTGAAAGCTTTACTGAACACACTGAAAGCCTTCGGCAGTATCAAGCATATTTAACGTCATTAACAGAGATTCTTGATACCCAAGCCCCAGAAACCTCGATCACACTACCCCTAAATAGAAATTACGTATCTACCATTAAAGACTTTGCTAAAAAACATAACTCCCCACGACTTGGCGCAATCGTTGTTGTTGGAATTGGAGGATCAAACCTTGGAACATGGGCCCTTTATAATTCTCTCGCTCAGATTAAGCGACCAATCATATTTGCAGAAACAACTGATCCTTCATCAATAATTGATATCGTTTCTGAACTTGAACACATCTATGCCCACAACCAACACGTTACTCTAATTGTAGTAAGTAAATCTGGACAAACAACTGAGACAATTGCAAATTATGGTGTTCTTATACAAGCATTAAAGGACTACGACAAAGACTGGCAAAACCATATCATTGCCATTACCGACGAATACTCCAAACTCTTTGATTATGCAAACAAATATTCTTTTGATGTACTCACAATTCCTCAACATGTGGGCGGCAGATACTCAGTATTTTCTGCAGTAGGATTATTCCCACTACTTTTAGCAGGTGCATCCATTGACGATTTGTTGGATGGGGCCGAGGAGGCTGTAATGGATAATGTGTCATCAGATCTTAAGAAAAATACATCTCTTGCAAGCGCTGCATCTATTTATGGGAACTACCTTAATGGAAAAACTATCCATAATACGTTTATCTTTGACTCATCATTATATGTATTTGGTAAATGGTATCGTCAACTTGTTGCAGAAAGCCTTGGTAAAGATGGAAAGGGAATAACACCAATAACATCTGTTGGTTCCACAGACCTACACTCAGTTGCCCAATTGTACTTTGCAGGACCTCACGATAAATTTACAACATTTATTACTGTTAAAAATACGTTGTATGACGCTCAAGTCTCCAATAATGTAAACCTTGATGATCTTGTTCCACATATTGCAGGAAAACGGCTGTCTGAAATTATGAATGCAATATATAAAGGTGTGACGGTAAGTTATAAAAAGAATGACCTCCCTTTTGTTGAAATTCAATTAGAATCCCTCAATGAGTATGCATGTGGTTATTTGTTGCAAACTAAAATGATTGAAACAATGTATCTTGCTAAACTTATGAATGTAAATGCATTTAACCAACCCAATGTTGAAGAATACAAAATCGAAACTAACGCAATTCTAAAAGGGTCTTGATCAGCTTCAGGATTTTGTGTACGATAAATATTATCAAAGTAACAACGGTTACTAACCGAGGAGGTGTACTGCCCACATGCCTACAAAAAAAACTGTAAAGCGCACAACCAAAAGTAAAAAAGTAAAAAGCTTACCAATAAGCTATCATTTTAATTCTTTTATGTTCTTATTATTTGTTCTTGGACTATTTGGAGTCGGTTTGGTAATGTTTTACTAATAAACCGCAACAAAACTTATAATGCCAACAAACTGGAAAAAAGAGGCTGAAACAAAACCTCACAATCAATTACGGTCAAAAAAACTAAAAACCATTTTTCGTGGAACACATCTATATTCTTTTGGTTTTTTGTTTTCTGTTCTTGTTCTTTTTGGAGTAGGGATTTTTGTAGTAGTTGAAGAAAACAATATTTCTTTTTCGCTTAATGAGGGTGACATTGAACCTCAACCAACAGTAAGGGTTGTTGAGGTATCACCAACACCTACTCCAGCGCCAACCTCCACTACACCCGATAAATCCCACTATTCGCCAACAATATCTGAAAACTTTACTACCATCCTTTCACACAAAATCTACGACCTAACGTATGCATATGTTGAAGTAATTTCTGACGGTGATACGCAGAATACTTTCGGAATCCTTTCGGACGATATGAGTAGTTTTACCTCTTACTCTGATGGGAATAGCGTTCGATCTTCAATACTTACTGGATTATTTTCAAGTAATACGGTGGATTTTTGGTTTGACGAAGAACTTAATAAAATGTTTCTGGTGAACATTCTTAATGAAAACTCATTTAATCCTCAATATGGAATATTTCAAGTTGATCTTAATGACATAGATTCAAATGACACCGAAGTATCCTGGTCAATGATATATAGTGACATGCCCAGTACATACACGAGTATCAATTTTCAAAGCTTAGATATTGATCGCCAAACATTTGTTATGAAAACCGAAACTGGTGACGGCTGCACGGGAGGAGGAAATATATGGACGTTAGACTTAGATGGCAACATCAATGAAGTATCAGCCACTGGAATGAGTTGCGCTGAAGTAACTAAACCTCGATTTGCAGGACTTATAAATTCACAATTACTTTTTGTTGAAGTAACCGAAGAAAATGCTCCTCCTGCTGATGGAACTCCAACATACCTCATAAAACGAATGTATACTGTTGATCCGTGGAGTTTAGAAGAAACTACACTTATCGAGTTAGATACAACAATCGATCAACTCATTTTTTATGATAAATCCTTGCTCACTCAAGTTGATACTGTCACACTTGCAAAAACTGAAATTCCATTCAAAGAGATCACACCTGATTCAGAGGGTATGTACCACTACCAAGCTTACGACATTGAAACGAATACTTTTAGGGATCTTAACTACACAACTGATTATTAATCCTAACCTTCCTTCTCTATCTCTAATGGAAGAACAATTATAACTGTAGTGCCTTCTCCCTTAATGCTATCAATGCTAATTCGACCGCCGTGCTGATCAATAATAAGTTTTGTAACATACAATCCAAGACCTACACCAGGATAGTCACCAGACAACATATTTTGTCCACGCTCAAACTTTGAAAACAATCGAGGCAAAATTTCTTTTTCAATTCCTACCCCCGTGTCAACAATTTTTACCATTACATCTTGTAACGTTGATTCAACATGCACGTCAACTTTCCCTCCGTCTTTATTGAATGTAACTGCATTATCAAGAATATACTCAAATGCCTCTAGCAGGCGACTAGACACACCCGACACTGTCCCTGTTGTCACACTCTTATGAAGCTGTACTGTTATATTGCGATCTCCTGCCCTAGCAGAAATATGTTCAACGGCTTTGCGTAAAAGTGCATACACATCAATAGCGACAACATCTACATACGTTGTCTCGCGAGTTTCAATACTGACTACACTCAGTAAACGTTCTGTCAGCCTATCCAGTTCATACGTAGTATCTTTAAGCTGTAAAATTGTGGTCGTAACTGCGCTTGAATGACCTTCTTCCGAAAGGATTTCTAGACCTCCCTTAAGTTTAGTGATGGGGGTCCTCAAGTTATGTGACGCTAATGCAATAAATTCATCCTTAACTTCATCAACCTTCTCAAGTTTGCCAACATATTCTCCAAGCTTTTGAGCCATAATGTTTACACTATTAGACAACCTACCGATTTCATCTCCTGAAACTAATTCCGTACGACTTTCAAAATTACCTCTGGCAATTTCATCTGCAACTGTTTCGACTTTTTGAACTGGTTTTATAATCACACGACGCATAAACCATGTCGTAGCGATTGTTACAATACCTAAAATACCAAGGGCAAAAATAAAACTAATAGCAATCTGTCCAATTCCTGTCTGGCGAACTTGAGATTTTTGAATAACAACACCATACAGTTGAGGTGATAGGCTAGGGAAGTATCTCATAAGATAATCACTCCCATCCACCGATACAATATGTATGTTTTGAGTAAAATAATTATCTTGGGATTGATTTAGAACGCTTGAAATGGGTAGCTGGGTGCTTTGCAAAGAAGGAAACCAATCCGAGAAATAATACCCAACAAAACTATCGGGCGAATTATTTACGGTACCAATAAGGTCATTAAAACTATTGACCTCACTCTCTGTTGCTTCTCGTTCAAAAAAGTTATTAAAAATAGCTTCATACGATTTAGTTGAGGTTTCAAACTGTAATAAACTAGCCTCCTCACGCCTGCGAACACCCTCACGAATTTCGTATGCCCCTAATGTGACAAGGGTAATAAGAAACATTAACGCAATGTGAAGTAAGGTCTTTGTGTTTAGAGACAGGTTTTTATACACCACTACTAGTATGCCATAGATACAAATATGTTCCAGTAATCACTACTTGTGCTTTACCAATAATTTTTATCCTAAACCCTCAAGGACTTTGTGAAAGGGGAAATATTTTCGTTTTTATACCTTTGCAGATAGTGAAAAATCTGTGATAATAAATCAATGGACGAAAGTCCCATTCAACACATTGCAGATTCAGTTTCATTGGGCTGGATAAGAATACCTCTTAAAGCAATTGCTGCATACGTCATCTTATATTTTGAGCTTTCAACTGAAACAACCATTGGGTTTTTTATCGCACTTCTTATTTCTGAGATGTATGAGTATCTTGGAGAAAACTATGTAAAAAAACACCCTGAGAAAAATGCAATCGTCTCGCAAATCATCGGGCAGACAAATATCGTATTAACCATGTTATTGCTAGTGTTCACTGAATTAATATCTTCTGACGTTGTACTCATCTTGTTTCCAATCATTCTTTCAGTCTCAATAAATACTGGTCTACTCGGTGGAGTTCTGGCAGGAATATTAAGTGCATTCATTTATGTGTTAGCTATTCGGCCTGAACTTAGCGATTTCGAACCCATGTTTAAATCGGCGATGTTTGTACTCGTTGGTTTCTTGTCCGGAATTACAGCTGAATCAAATTTACTAAATCAAAAGTACAGTAAACACCTTCAGTCTCAAATGGGTATAAATGATCGTGGAAAAGATCTCAAACAAGATTTCGCAAACATTGCATCTCACTACCTTAGAACTCCGTTGACTTCGTTAAAAGGCTATTTAGAACAGTTACAACAAACTTCTCAAACCCCTGATCAAAAACTACTTGTGAATGGAATTACAGAAAGCACACGTCAAATTGAACTTGTTAACAATACTATTCTTAAAGTTGTAGACTTTGAGGCAGACAACACACAACTTACTCTAACTGAGACAGTACTAGATGAACTAATATCTGAAATCGTTGAATCATTTTCTATTATTGCAGCAAAAAGAGGTATTTCCATAGAATATTCGCCACAAGAAGATACCGATACAACAATGCGTATTGATGAAACCAAACTTCGAACAGCTTTGGTGAACCTTGTTGATAATGCAATAATTTATTCCGATGACAACAGTACGGTTGAAATTGAACTAAAGACCCAAAAGCGACAAACAATAATTTCAATTACTGACCACGGAAAGGGAATTCAAGAATCTGATATTGAATCTTTGTTTCAACCGTTTCTTAAACTAGATGTCCTTAATATGACAAGTGAAGGCATGGGGCTTGGACTGTACTTTACCAAACGAATTGTTGACCTTCACGGAGGAACAATTGAAGCTTCAAGTACTGTTGGAAAGGGGACCACATTCACCATCACCCTACCAGAAGAAACTGCACGAACATTTTTAGAAGAGATAGGTTAGCCAAATGGATATCAGGATTAACCCACATTTTCAAGATTTAACACTGCTCTGGATCCAAAATATTGAATACGCCCTTGTTTCGATTATCTTGTTTTATTCATATGTAAAGAACAAAAACAAGGTTGCGCTTCTTCTTTCAATGGGGGCATTCACTGGAACAATAGGGTATGTCATTGTTGGCTACGTGTACCAAACCTACCCTGCAGACCTTGGATTACAAGCACTTGCATCTAATATTCTAGCCCAGGTGTGGTTCTATGCTTCATTTACTTTCATTATTCTGGGAGTAATCAGTGTTAAATTCCCAAACATTTCTTTATACATAGGCATTCCCATATTCATATACGGCCTGCTTGCAATAGCTCCATACGTTGTAAACTTCTCACCGTTTGAAATTCTGCAAGATGGCAGCATTGATTTTCACCGTACATTTATTGATGATTTCAGTCAGTTTATGTTTGGAATAGTTGGAGCTTACGGATTTAGCTCGATATTTTTTAATACCTATAAAAAACTTACTGACAAAATACCAGCTATATTTTTTGGATTAGGATTTTTTGGAATTATGTGCTTACCTGCAATATCTGCATCAACCTCAGGGACTATTGCATACTACCTTCAGTATGGAGTAATTGCTGGTGGATTGTTTCACCTTATCGGAATATTCCTGTCTGCAATTCGAAAACCACTCCTCAAAGAGATCTAGATTATGGATGAAATAAGAATAAACCCACATTTTCAAGACCTCACGCTCCTATGGATTCAAAATATTGAATATACTATTGTTTCAATAATTTTATTCTATGCCTATATAAAAAATAAAAACAAAACTGCACTCCCACTGGGACTCGCTTCTCTGGCTGGTGTAATCGGATACTCAATTGCAGGTTTTGCCCATCAATTTTATCCTGATAACTACATAATACAGGCCCTAGCTTCAAATATCGTAGCCCAAATTGCATTTTACGCAGGATATGTTTTTCTTATTCTTGCACTCATTCGTATTAAAATGCCACGTTTATCCCAACTTATTGTAGTTCCTATTTTTCTATACGGAATGCTCGCACTAACTCCCTATGTAGTTAATTTTTCACCCTTTGAAGTTTTGGCAGATGGCTCAATAGACTTTAAGCACACCTTTATTGATGATTTCAGCCAGTTTATTTTTGGCGTAATTCTCATGTATGGTTTCACTAAAATATTCTTTACAACATACAAAACAATTCAGGATAAAATCCCAGCCCTATTTTTTGGATTAGGATTCATCAGTGTACTTTTATTACCAGCTATTACAGCATCTACATCAGGAACGATTGCATATTATTTACAAATCGGTGTAATTTTTGGGGGAATGTGTCATATCATTGGACTGCTACTTTCAGCACGGAAAAATACCTAGATTTACCTACAGAAACAAAAACCCTCGCATTAGTTTTGAGCCACGTACTGGCAATCAAAAAAGATTGAGTTAATCAAATTTCTTATAAAACTCAGGTAAAACCTCATTAAAGTTAAACTTTATGAGATCACCCTGCGTATTCGTAATAAAAGTCTTATCCTTTAATAATGGAAACTGTGTACCCAAGACCTTGTTTAAAATAATACGATACGTATTAATTGGGGTCATATCTTGTGAAAATTGACTGTAGTCACCATCGGGCAAATAAACAGCATACTGTATCTCCGTTCGTTTACGAATAATCTCATCAGACATATTCTCAAAGGTGTAGTCATCTCTTGGCATTTCAGCTCTGGCAATGTTTGGACCTTCATCAGATTGGATAATGATAATCGCATTTCCATTGGTTGACTCCAATATTTGGTGAGCAATTTCCTCTGATCGCAGATTGGCACACTCTGCAGATGCAGTATAAAAAGGTTTTGTGTCAGAAATAATTGTCCCCGGTGGTAACTTATTACAATCGGCCCCCAAAACATAGGGACCATGAGGAATAAGAATATGGGTAAAAACAAACTTTGGACTTACCTTTGTACTAATCAACTCTTTGGTTTTACTAAAATCAAACCAAATTGCTTCCAAGTGTTGGTTAGCATCACTCAAGATATAATATTTTCCAAGCAAAGGTTCTAGAATTGTTTGTTGTAAAAACTTATCGGTAAATTCGCCTAACCGAAATTGTGATTTGTTAAAAATATAGTTTTCTGTTGCATAACTACTTGTTTGGGTAGGATAAAACCAATTTGCTGCGTGATAATATTTATATCCTGCTTCAGTCAATAATTTCCCAACCTCATGATTTCTAAATGCAGGATAAATAATCTCAAGTTCACCATTGTCTACGGCAGGATCAGCATTAAGCTTTGTTGCCAACTGCAGAGCATAATCCATATTTAGTGTGGTACTGAGCGAATACAATGTGTGTGGATAGTTGGTGCGGGCATCATATGCAACGTAAAAACCCATCTTCTCAAGCTCATCAGTATGAGCAGAATTGTCAAAATTAAAATAATCTTTTAATACACCGTTCGAGGCATATTTATCAAGAATAATATGGTAGATATCTGGTAAATCCGTAGTATCAACAGCGCCTTCACGCACGGTACTAGAGTTTTGGTTGGAATCAGAAGGAATGAAAACAACCGTACCTTGAGCATATAACATTACAAAACTAATAACATTCACCATGAGCATAACTGCAACAAAAGTATTTATGCTTCGAGTGAGCGTAATAAATTCCCCACGAGTTTTGAATACAAACCATAAAAGAATTAGGCCCGTAACTCCCCAAAATAGAATTACTAGACTATCTTCTCCCAATGTTTTCCCTAAAATGGTAACCGAAGGTTCATCAAGCAAATTTTTGATATGGCCGTGAAGAAAAAATACAATGAGAGAGTACGCAGTTAAAATAGCAGCTTTTGATTCTCGTCGAAAGAAAATCATCCACACAACATAAAAACCTAAAGTTACGACAAGTGCAATAAGCAACGGTAAAAAGATGTGCGATAGATAGGCTTCCTGCGCATTCTGAATATAGTAGGCGAAAACAAAAACACATGCCAATAAAAATGGATATACTGTTGAGTTTAAATATTTTGTAATCATAATCGTTTCATTAAGTACATAATTCTCTCTGATTCAAAAACTGGTGTTTTTTGCTCAATCGTAAAATACTTTGTGTAAGCCTTTTCAAATCCCTGAACAGTATATAACGGGAAAATATCTTCACGTGTCTCAAGTAGATGCATGACCTTACCGTCTGTCTTTGGCACAAACTCTATAACAAGAGTCCCACTTAAAGCACTAAACATTTTAGCCGTATCTTCAAGCGGAATATTATTTGAAATTGAAAGATGATGAATTATTGCAAGTGCCATTACAACATCAACACCTTTAACACGGTCAATAAATGAATCTCGCTCACGGTTCATAACACCAATGCCGGGTGGGGGATTGGTAATATCATTAACAAGCGTTATCATCTTTTCTAATTTAGATTTTTTTATGTACTGATAATTTTTTTCAACCGCTAAAGGATCAATATCAGTATTTATAACAAGAGAAGCAATATCAACGACTGCCTTAGAAAATTCACCAATATTTCCACCAATATCTAAAACCTTTTGAGGTTGAAGCTGTATCATGTATTCCGAAATAATTTGTTTTTTATGCTCAAATCCATCTTTGGAATAGTTATGAAAACTGTAGTAATCACCCCACTCTGTTGTTACTTTATTAAGGGTAACCTCAGATATTGCCGAAATAAGACTTTCAATGAGACCCCGTAGTTGATTTGTGTCCATCTTTTTTGATGTTTTTTCTTTAATACCCTGAATATCATCACCTTGTGCCGAAGCATATTTTGTCTGACTTTTTGCATGCAAATGTATATGCATAAGTATGCCCATTGAAAATTTTGTTGAGGGTGGAAGCATTTTTGAAATTATTGATAAAGGCACTCCGTCAATATAGTTTGAAGTAATTTTATTAATAGTCGGATCAATGTGTCTCATCAATAGAAGAGGACCAAAAAAATGCTGACAAAACTGTTTATATGCTACCCATGGCTCTTGTTTTAACACCTCAAACGATAACGTATCAATAAATACAGGTTTGCCTTTGTGAAATTGAATATTAAACGCGCTGGCGTCTTTAAGTGACATCCCATATCCCATTGCAATCTTTTGAATAGTTAGGGTAGTAAGCGCAGCATCTTTAAGCTGACTAAATGACCACTCATATGGATACGTAATAAATTCAAGTTGTTCGGGCTTTAGAATTTTGTA
>Ga0210034_1000630_pt1 | contig 36900 bp, 30 predicted proteins | sample CryGeymeta201505_FD_185466 | JGI IMG/M metagenome (GOLD analysis project Ga0210034, IMG submission 185466) | Groundwater microbial communities from Crystal Geyser aquifers in Utah, USA - Crystal Geyser metaG 2015-05 (SPAdes) (version 2) | ecosystem: Environmental > Aquatic > Deep subsurface >... | reverse complement strand
TCATGCCTATCGTTTAAGTGCAAAAAATATTGACAAGTCTTTAACCCAAGCGACTTGCGTAGGTGCTGATAAAAATTGGAATTCTGGTGTCTGTAATGTCTGCTTAAACGGAGGGGTTTGGGATACCAATCAAAATTCTTGTGTTTATCAGGCTATTCCCGGCGAAGGTCAGAGTTGTAAAGCGACTGACAATGGCTGTCGCGAATATAATGGTAATGATGGAGCTAATGTTCGTCTTTTGACTTCTTATGATTTTGAAAGTGGTTTAGGCAATTGGTCTTCTAATTGTACAAACGGTGTTAGTATCAGCGCTATTTCTAATCATAAAGATGGTCATTCTTTGCAGTACGACGCTAGTGCTACTTGTTCCGGCTCTACTCCTTTAGCTCAGATTAATGCTGATAGTCTAGTCAGGGAAGGCGGTTCTTATAGCTTAAAATTCTTAGCTAAAACCACGACTGCCAGTAATGCTAATTTACAAATTTATTTATTAAATAAAGATACTGGTGCCAAGGCCTACTTTAATACCACTGGCGCGGTGACGATTAAGAGCGGGGGAGACTGGAATATTTATCAGGCTAATTTAGCCGTATTGGACCATAGTTTTGGCAGTGAAGAAGTTTTGGTTATTAGCGCTGATAATAGTTTCTTGCTTGATGATGTTATTTTATCGGAAATTACTGATCGTTATTATTTAATTAAAAAATCCAGTCAAGTCCCGGACCTTTGTTCTTTTGATATTTTTGAGGTTTATCAGGGTCCTAATTATAATCTTAGTTGTTCCCAGTATGTTGATCGCAGTGGAGTGCAAAATAATTTACATAAATTTACGCAACTTTGTTCGGATTCGGCTGTTGGTTGCGAACAAATGATTGATACTAAAAATTCTCTTGATTTTTCCGCTACTTTTTGGCAGAACGGAGAGTCTGTTACTTCTTGTGCGGCCGGAGATACTTCTTGTATCTCAGTCCCCGGCGATAGCGCTATTTATGCTATTTATGATTCATCTAAACTTTGTACTTCTAAGAATCAGGGTTGTAGTCGTCTAGGTCAGGCTCAGGGCGGAGTTAATGTAACGGGGTGGTCGGATGTCTTTAAGAATAATAATCCTGATCAATATAGTAATATTTTATGTAATTCCGCAGCGGCCGGTTGCGAGGAATGGACTATGGGTAGTGGCGCCTCTTCTTATTTTAAAAATCCTGGTTTTGCTGCTTGTAGTTATCGTGCCAGTAACAACCCGGCTGTTTCCGGTAAGGCTTGGTATAAAATTCCTGTTAAACGTTGTGACTCTGATTCTAATGGAACAATTAATAATTTAGAAAAATATGGTCTTGTTTGTACCAGCGACGTTGATTGTGGCGGTAGTAAATGTATTTCTGATGACAACGATTATGATTGCTCCGTTTCTTATTCTAAGACGATTGGTTTAGGCGGAACTAATAACCAGGTGCCGGTTCCTGATCGGGACGCGGGGGTTTGTGCGAAAGCTAATTCTAGCTGTACGGAATATATTGATCCGGTAACAGAGTTTGCTGTTAATTTGGTTAGTAATCCCAGTTTTTCTCTCAATGATTCCGGCTATCGTGATGGTTGGGGAGGAACATCCGTTGAAAATCTTAATGATAATCAACAAAAGGTTAGCTTGCGTCAGAATACTTTGTATAGTTTATCTACTAAATTGAACGGTACCGGCGGACAAGTTGGTGGCGTCAGTCTTATTTTTTCCAGCAGTGTGCAAGCTCTCTTAAATGATAATAATTTAGGCGCCCCCATTACAGTTATTAGTTTGGCTGCCGGCAATAAAGACGCTGTTATTTTTAATTCCTTAAATAATACTTCTGTTCTTTTAACCGGCGGGGCCGATAAAAAGATTGTGGAGCTAAAGGAACTGGTAATTGATTATCAATTAAGTAGTAATATTGATAAAACAAGTTGCAATGGTTTATACAAGTTTGATAATGGTTGCATTCTCTTTAATGAACGTGGTGTTAATGGCGCTTCGGGCCTGGCTACTTTGAAATATGATGCTTATAGTAGTAATGATGGTGCTGTTGCTACAACCTGTAATCCGACTATTAGTGGTAATTGTACCGCTAATACTTTAGTGAAAGTACGTCCGGATCGGGTTTGCGCCAAGTGGTTGGATTGTATTAGTTATATAAAAGATCCTGATACTGGAGAGAAAACTTGCTATGCTATGGGTGAATGTGATCGTCTGGATGATAACGGTGATTGTGTTAATTTCACGGAGATTGCTTCTGAGGCACAACGATTTGACGTTGATACTAATAAAAATACCACGGGTTATTCCGTCTTGGATCAATATAATGTTGGACAGATGCGAGAAGTGGGAATTAATTTGGGAACGGCAGCCAGTTATGATTTTGAAAATGGCGCAGCTCCTCCGCAGGCTACTATTATTAACGATCCAACTAGTAGCGGTGGGACTGATTACCCCGCCCATGGAATTAGCTATCTGCAGGTACCGGGAGACAAGCTTATTAAAGTCGGCTCTTCCGATATATCGCTAGGATCTGGACGTCATAGTTATTATGTAAATTATTTGATTAATACTAAAAATACCAGCGCTAAGGCGCGATTGCTTATTACTGATACCGGTGGCACTGTTCTAAAGGATAGTGTGACTAAAAAAGAATTAAAATTTGATTCTTCTTCTAATACCTGGACCAGGCAAGTTAATAAATTTACTTTAGACGGCCCCCAGTCAATTAGCATTCGTTTGAGTTCGGATAATACTAGTTCCGGCAGTTTTGTTTATTTTGATGATATTAATATTGAGCCGGTCTTGGAAGTGGGGACGGATAAGTATGTAGCCCGTGATTGTCGCTTATATCCGACTACAGAAAGTCTCACTTGTAGCAGTAAAAATGAGAATGTTGTCTCTCATGGTTTGGAGGGTTATTGTTTAGTTTATGATCCGGCCAATCCGGGGGTCTGTTTAATGTGGTATCCGGTGGACAGGATTGGTTCAACCAGAGATAAAAATTTTTCCTCTGGTTATAACGGTGTGTTTCCTTTGTATTATTGTGCAGCCGTGAGCGGTAATTTTGATGTAGTGGAGAAGAGGGTGCTATTAGAGTATCATGATACTGTTAGCGGATCTGTAAAAATGTGTGATAAGACGTATTCAGATTCGGGTTGGCTCGGGGCAGATGACCCTGTATGTGATTCTTTTTCTAGTTGCCCTGATAATGGTGGTTATTATTGTCCTGATGATTATCATGCTTATGTTGCCTGGAACCCAGAGCCCACTGGTGATAGTGACGCAACTTTATTTTGTCTCCCCAATGAAGATCCTTTAAATAAGTTTCCAGCGTTTAAAGTAAAAAATCCTGCTCCTTATGATGGTAGTAGTCACCCTTACTTTACAGCAGAGGACATGGAATTAATTCCTGGCTTAACTAATTTCAATGTTATTGGGCTTTACTCAACTAATCGCGAGACTAGAGCATGCGACGGTCAGTATTCTTTTTATGAAGGTTTAGCTTTATATACAGGTAGTACTGGTAGCCCTGAATTAAATGCTCGCGGTACATTGCTAGAACCCAACATTCGCATCTATGATTATAACAACCCATTAGCTCAAACCCAGTATTCGCAATTAAAATATATTAATACTGATACAGGAGTGGACGCTGCTACTGGAGTGCCAAATTTGCCGTTAGCGAATGATTCTGGACAAATTTATAACTTTACTTGTAACAGATTTGAAGAGGTGGTTGATGAGAATGGTAATAATAAGGCTTGGGTAGATAGGGTGGGATCGAGTTCTATATATCCTGATACTACTCCTAAATTCTTTGTAGATAATAGTAATAAGTGGTATGGAGATGGTGTGAATTCTAATAACTATAATTTAGATAAATATGGTCGTAATAATGCGGAAGGAATTTTTGGGGCCGCTGCATTCCCCGAGGGCTTTAACTTGGCAAATTATAGTAATCGCATTCCGCTACGTAATCAATATGGCACAAGTCCGATTGTCGCTGGAAGGCCTTATGGTTGTGAGCCGGGTAGTGGTACCGGTTGTCCGTTAATAGGATATTGTGATAGCGATGAGACCGTCTTCTGTTTGATTGGTCATGATACTACTTGTGGTGGAGGTGGAATTTGTAAGCCTCTCTGGAACCCCATAAATACTTTAAGCACAACATCAACGCCTCCAAACTATGAGCAAATTCTTAGTAAGTTGTTTTTGAAGTCTTATGCCGGTTACAGATTTTCTGGGACATATCAGTCTGCTGGTTCTTATGGCGATTATACAAGAGAAGGAAAAGTGCCTGGCATATTTCCTTTTGGAGAGTCAGATAGTTATTGTGCTCAAACTAATAGCAGAGGTACTTATGAAAATTTAGACTCTTTCTGCCCTATTTATCCTAGAGTTAGTAACGTTAATTTATATTATGGCGATACTACGCTAGCCTTGAAAAGTGGTTTGAGGTCCGGTGAAACATTTAAGCTTATACAAAAAGGCATTTATCGTTTGGTGTTTAATAGCTCAGTTGATAGTCAGCAACTGCCACTACAAAATATTGTGATTGACTGGGGCGATGGCAGTGTTCAAACGATCACCAGTGAAGATCAGCATCCCAATCCTACAAATCCTCATATTTTTTATCATTATTATACTCGTTCCGGTAATATCAAAATTAGCGTTAGAATTAAAGATAATTGGGAATATTATGGCGACAATTAATTTGCTATAGTTAAGACGTATTATATCGCCCCATCTCCCTTGTTAGATGGGGCGTTTTGTTTTGCCTTTTCCTTTATTTTGCGGTATAATTTTAAATAAGAAAAGCTTAATATTTATGGCTAAAAATCTTGATTATCAGTTATTGCATCGAGGTGGAGAGGATGATAAATCCGCGGCTAAGGCCGGAGATTTGCGAGCCGCCCAGCGATCTGAACAAGCACCTACGCCTCTAGATGCGGTAGAAACTTTACGAGAAGTAGTTTTGCGGGAAAAAAGAAAAAAAGAGGAACAGAAAAAATCGGGTGGGGCACAGTCCAAAATTGCCGGAGTTATGTCTTCACCGATTAAATTATTTACCGCTAAACTTTTAAAACAATCTTGGTTTCATTTGGCTGATAGTTTCGGTTTGACCTTGTTATATATTAATATTCACGCTTTTTTAGGTGTAGTTCTTGGACATTCAATGTTTTGTAAATTGGGAGAAGAGTGGAACATGGGCGACTCGATGATGGGAGCGACGAAGGAGGGTTCAGGGGGGCAAGAGATGTCCGGCACGGTAGAATTAATGGCCTTGGGCGCTTTGGATGTGATGGCAATTTTGATTATTGTTGCCATATTTGCCGTAATTTCCTTAATTATTAATGTAATTGATAATCCTTTGGAAAATATTAGTACAATTTTTGGTTTCTTATGGGGAATTTTAACCGGTTCAAATTAATATGGACATAAAAAAGATTGGCAAGAAATTTATTGTCAATAAAAAATTAATTTTTACAGTTTTACCACTTTTATCAGTGTTAGGAATTTTTTTTGCTGTTCCAACTGTTAATGCCGGTTCGAGGGACTGGGCTTATACCGTAGTTAGTTTTTTGTTAGGTGTTTTTGTTAGCGCTTTGGGATTAATTTTAGTTCTGGTCTTGCAGGGCTTAACTCTTATTGCCTCCTATCAACATTTTATTGACTCTCGGGCCGTAGTGTTAGGCTGGGTGATGGTGCGTGATATTTGTAATATGTTTTTTGTTATAGTCTTAATGGTCATTGCCTTTGGGACTATTTTAAATTTAGAGGACTATAACTATAAAAAACTTTTGCCGAAGTTAATTTTAATGGCCGTTTTGATTAATTTTTCCAAAACTATTTGTGGTCTATTGATTGATGTGACACAGGTCGTGATGTTAACTTTCGTTAATGCTTTTAAGGATATTGGGGCCGCTAATTTTACCGATATTTTTGGGATTACCAGTATTTTAACTTTAGCGAAGAATGGCGCGGCAGATATTGATGGCTTTACCGCCGCTGCCGCTTATATTCTTGGTTTCCTATATTTGTTGATAGCGATTGTGGTCATTACCACTATGATGATGATGTTGGCGATGCGTTTGGTTATGATTTGGATTTATGTAGTATTATCTCCGGCCGCTTATTTATTGGCTGCGGTTCCGGGCGGACAAAGTTATTCTCAACAGTGGTGGACGGAATTTACTAAGAATTTAATAGTTGGACCGGTCTTGGCTTTTTTTATCTGGTTGTCTCTATCGGCTCTGCAAGTTGATAATACTACGGCGCAATATAGCGCCAATGATTCTAAGGCTCAAGAAGAGATTGCTTATGCTAACACGGAAGCCTCTAAGCCTAGCGCTTTAATTAAATATGTGATTGCGATTGGTATGTTAGTTGGTGGTTTGATGGTTTCTCAGAAAATTGGTGGCGCGGCCGGTGAGTTAGCGGGTAAAGGAATGGGGGCTTTGCAGAAGGGGCAGAGTTTGGCGACGGGAGCGGCAGTAGGGGCAGCTCTTTGGACAGCAAAAAGACCGCTTAAAGCTGCTGGTTGGGCTAACGACCGATTTTTACAGGGGAAGGGTATTATGGATTTGAATTTATCAAGGGTTGTTAAACAATGGAATCAAAGAAGTGAGGAGAAGAAACAACAGAGATACACCCAGGGTAAAGTTAAAGCTGACCAACGGATGAGTGAGGGGGGAACTATAAAAGGTGCTTTAGCTATGTCCGCTTTAGGAGAAGATACTTTTGATCATTTAACAACTTGGCGTGGTATTAAACAAACGATTAAAGGTGGAAAAAGAATGCAAGCTGCCAAAGATAAGCTTAAAAGTTCTCCGGAATTTGGCCAAGCTAAATTTGAGGAGGAATATGCTAGTTTAGATGATCCAAATGATAGACTGAATAAGATACGGGAGCTTAGCAATAGTAATTTAGCAATAAATGGTAATCAAGAAAAATTAAAATATGCTCAACAGAATAGTCACACGGTATATAGTGATGATGATAAGAGACAAGCGCGAGATAAAGTAGAAGAATATCAAAAAAAGATTGATAACAATCTGCCGATGACTAACTATAACGCTAAGATGGCCGAGCAGTCTGCTATTCAAAAAGAATATGCTAAGCTTTCCATGACTTCTGATTCTGATGAACTGCTGCGGTTGTTAAAATCTGCTTTACAAAGTCAAGATACGGCTAGAGCTAGTGCTATTTTTACAAAGATGACTAAAGATGGAAACGATAATGAGTTTACTAAAGCTTTAGATAAATTTGGCGATACCGGCTGGAAAGGCCTGCAAAGAGTCATGAGTGATATTGCTAATCCTAATAGTAAAAATTATGGAGGGTTTAATGAACAACAAGCTCTAAGCCTAGGAGCATCTTTAAGTGAACTTAATAAATCTAATAATCATTGGGAGGCAGTGGGTGGATTTGAAATGGAGGATGGACAGTGGCATATGACTGACGAAGATGGGGCGGCTAATATTAGCTTGTCTGAGTCAGGCAAAAAAAATCCTCAAGACCTCACCAAGAGCGGTGATCACTTGGCATATGGTAAATATGTTAAAGGTAAATATCAATTAACGGCATCAGGTGTAGTAAGGCTAAAAACAATAGCTGGTGAAGGAAATTTGAAAAATGTGGAAGGCGGAATGAATGAAAGTACTGTTACGAATATTTTACCTGAAATCGCTGATGTGATTGAAGATGCGGCAGGAAATAAAACTTATACAGTTAAGGACCAATACAAAGATCATTTTGATCAGGCTTTTGTGAACGCTATGGTGAAAAGAATAGGCAAAATATCAAATGCAGACCCGTTAAAAGAATTAAGTAAGGTTAAAGGTCTCAAGTTTACTTAAATCATAAATTATGACTGAACAAGAATTAAAAGATAATGTTGATAAATTTTTGAGCCCTGATTATATTGCTATGGTTGGTAGGGTTGTTAATAATATAGTTATAGAAGATGACCAATCTAACGCCTTTGATTTAGTCCAATTGTTTGTTGAGGCTTTGAAGCAGGAGGGGGTTAAAAATTCGGCCAATAAAGGTACTTTAGATTTTTATAATAATAATTTAATCAAATTAGAATTTATTGCCCTGCCTTTATTAGAAAACAAAGATGTTGTATATTTATTAGCTAAGAATTTTGTCAATCAATTTCAAATAGAGGGGTATAATTTGTTAGAAAAGTTTAATTATAAGTTATTAAATATTATTTTAGTTAGTGATCGTGATGATTTTAAAAAAGAAGTAGAGCGTGATTTGTTAAAAAACCAAGAGGTGATTGTTCGTGAGGGAGAAATTAATAAAATTTGTGATTGGTTAAAAAATTATGTTAGCGTAGTTGGCTTGGAGAATCGTGATTACTTTGCTAGAGCGCAGTATTTTGCTTCTTTAAAAAATAACAATAATGTTAATTCGTTGGAATATAATTATTTAATTAGTTTATTTCAATTTTACGATATGTTAGGCGTTTCTTCAGATTCTCCGGAAGGATTAGCCGAAGAACCCCCCGTTATAGTAGGTGGTAAATTATATATTTTTCGTAAAGGAGTATTAGAGCCAGTGGATGAAAATAAGGATTTTAAAAAAATAGTGCAGTCAACGAATATATTAGACTCGTCGGACGTTTTATCGGAATCAAGCAATTCTTTTAATTTAAAATCATCTGGGCCAGTTGTATCGGCAGTAGTGCCATCTACTACAGTTTTTTCTAATTCAGATTTATCCGACCTTGAATCTGCTCTCAAAAATTATTCCGAAGATAGTCTAGAACATAAGGCACTTAAACAAGAAATTAGTCGCCTCAAGGCGGCGGAGTTAAAGCAGGTACAACGTAGTGCCGGCAGTCAAATAAATGCACAAAAATAAAGCCGCGAATATCGTCGTTTCCGGTTCGCTGGCTTACGACCAAATAATGAATTTTCCTGGTCGTTTTAGTGACCATATTTTGGCTAATCAGACTCATAATCTTAATATTAGTTTTGTTTTGTCTGATGCCCGTACTAGTTTTGGTGGTACAGCTGGAAACATCGCCTATAATTTAAGCCTCTTAAAAATAAAGCCGACTATCCTAGGTATAGTCGGTTCTGATTTTTCTGATTATCAGCAGACTTTAAAAAAACAGGGGGCGGATTTAAGTCGTTTGGCTAAATTGGAAGTGACTAGCAAGGGAGTTAAAACCAAAACGGCTGTTGCTCATATTATTACTGATAAAGATGATAATCAGATTGCCGCTTTCTATCCCGGCCCTTCATTAAAAAATTATGCTAGTAAGGCGGTTAGTGGTTTAAAGGAAATTAGCTTAGCTATTATTGCGGCTGAAGATAAAGGGCGGATGTTAGAATACGCCATGTCTTATTCTCGTCGCCATCTTCCTTATATTTTTGATCCCGGTCAAGCGCTAACTTTGTTCTCCGGCACGGATATTAAAATAGCCTTACGAGGAGCTAAAGTTTTAATTGGTAATGACTATGAGATAAAAGTTATTTTAAATAAAACTAAACTACGTTTGAACGAATTAAGAAAGTTGGTGGATATTTTAGTAATTACTAAAGGTTCTCAGGGTTCAATAATTTATCAGGGTGCAGAGAAAATAATTGTTAAAGCGGCTAAGCCAAAAAATACTTCTGATCCGACTGGAGCTGGTGATGCTTATCGGGCGGGCTTGATTAAGGGCTTACTTATGGGTTATAATCTAAAAACTTGTGGTCAACTAGCCGGACTCGTGGCCTGTTATACGGTAGAGAAGGCTGGTACTCAGACTCATAGTTTCACTCTTAAAGAATTACAAACTAGATATTATACTAATTTTAAAGAAAAAATACTATTATGATTAATCATGTTAAAGATTTAAAGTTAGCGGTCGCGGGTGAGAAGCGCCTATCTTGGGCTGGTCGCGATATGCCGGTTTTAGAAATTATTAAAAAAGATTTTGCACGGACTAAACCTTTTAAGGGGAAGCGTATTTCCGCTTGTATGCATGTGACGGCCGAGACCGCTAATTTAATGTTGACTCTTCAGGCCGGCGGCGCAGATATAACTTTAGTTGCTTCCAATCCTTTATCTACCCAGGATGATATTGCCGCCGCTTTAGTTAAGCACGGAATTAAAGTTATGGCTGTTCGGGGCGAAGATACTAAGACATATTATAGTCATTTGAATCAGGCTTTAAAAAATAAGCCACAGATTACTATGGATGATGGCGCTGATTTAATTTCTCTGTTACATAATAAATATCAAAATCAGGCTAAGGATATTTTAGGTAGCATGGAAGAAACTACCACCGGCGTTATTCGTCTCCGTGCTTTAGCAGCGCATAATAAATTAAAGTTACCGGTGATTGCTGTCAATGATGCTAAGACTAAAAATTTATTTGATAATCGTTATGGCACTGGTCAATCTACTTTAGATGGGATTATTCGGGCAACCGGTATTTTAGTGGCCGGAAAAACCATCGTTGTGGCTGGTTACGGCTGGTGTGGTCGTGGTTTTGCTATGAGAGCACGCGGTATGGGAGCGGAAGTAATTGTGACTGAAGTTGATCCAATTAAATCTTTAGAAGCGGCGATGGATGGTTTTCGTGTGATGCCAATGCTAGCGGCGGCGAAAGTTGGTGATGTTTTTTGTACTATTACCGGCGACTTAAAAGTTATTGACTCTGCACATTTCAAGGCGATGAAAGATGGCGCTATGGTTTGTAACTCGGGACACTTTGACGTAGAAATTAATATACCGGCTTTAAAGAAAATGGCTAGTCGAGTGACTCGTGTTAGTGAGTATGTTCAGGAATATTTAGTTGGTAAAAGAAGAATTTATGTTTTAGCCGAAGGTCGTTTGATTAATTTAGCGGCGGCTGAAGGTCATCCTTCCAGTGTAATGGATATGAGCTTTGCCACGCAGGCTTTGGCGGCAGAATATGTTGTAAAACAGGCGGGTAAATTGGAAGTTAAGGTTCATAATGTTTCAGAAAATATTGAAAATAAAGTAGCGACCTTAAAATTAAAATCATTAGGTATTAACATTGATAAATTAACTAAAGAACAAGCCGCTTATTTATCGTCTTGGGACTTAGGCACATAAAAATATATGGATATTAAATTAATTACTTCGGAGTCAGTCACTGAGGGTCATCCGGATAAAGTTTGTGATCAAATCAGTGACGGAATTTTAGATGAAATTTTACGTCAGGATCCCAATGGTCATGTGGCCGTGGAAAGTTTTGCGACTAATGGTTTAGTCGTCGTGGGCGGGGAAGTACGCACCAAGAATTATATTAATGTTGATGACATCGTGCGCAAGATTTTAAAGAGTATCGGTTATGACAATGCCGATTCCGGTTTTGATTGTGATAGCGTCGGCATTATGTCAGCCTTACATTCCCAGAGCGCGGAAATAGCTCAAGGTGTTGACGAGGGAAGTGGTGATCATAAAGAACAGGGCGCGGGCGACCAAGGTTTAATGTATGGTTTTGCCACTAATGAAACTAAAGAATTAATGCCTTTGCCGATTGTTTTGGCTCATAAATTAACGGCTCAGTTGGCGATGGTTCGTAAAAAGAAAATTTTGCCTTATTTAAGGCCGGACGGGAAGAGTCAGGTCACGGTAGAATATCACGGTGATAAAGCTAAGCGCGTAGAAACGGTAGTGATTGCCGCTTGTCATAGTGATAAAGTTTCTTTGGCAAAAGTTCGCAAGGATATTTTAGAGAAAGTTATCAAACCAGTCTTAGGTAAATTATTAGATAAGAAGACTAAAGTTTTTATTAACTCAACTGGCGCCTTTACTTTTGGCGGTCCGGCGGCTGATACCGGCTTAACTGGACGAAAAATTATTGTTGATACTTATGGTGGCGTGGCTAGACACGGGGGCGGTTGTTTTTCCGGTAAAGATTCCTCTAAAGTAGATAGAAGTGGCGCCTATATGGCCCGTTATGCTGCCAAGAACGTGGTAGCGGCAGGTTTAGCCGATAAGTGCGAACTTCAGGTTGCCTATGCTATTGGTGTTGCTCAGCCGGTAGGAATTTATATTGATACTTTTGGTACTAATAAATATCCGGAAGATAAAATTTTACGAGCGATTAGAAAAGTTTTTGATTTTAGACCTAAAGCTATCATTGATCATTTAGAGTTAAAGAAACCGGTATTCTTAAAGACTGCCGCTTATGGCCATTTTGGTCGTCCAGAATTTCGTTGGGAAAAGACAGATAAAATTACTGATTTAAAGAAGGCCGTTAAGTAATATTTTAATAGAATAATATTTTTGCGCGACTTTTTTTCCGTAGGAAAAATCAGGAGCGAAAAAATGTTATTCTAATTAATATGCGTGTCATGGTTTTTGGTACTTTTGATAATCTTCATCCGGGCCACCTCTCTTATTTTTCCCAGGCTCGGAAGTTCGGAGCGGAAATGATTGTTGTTGTGGCACGTGATAAAAATGTTTGTCAGCAAAAAGAACATTGTCCTCAACAGGATGAAAAGACCAGAGTCAGACAAGTGAGGTTGGCTTTACGTGAATTAGGCTACCAGGGTCGTGCGGTACTGGGCAGTTTAAATAATCGTTGGTTAGTTTTAAAAAAATATCGTCCGGAAGTTATTTGCTTAGGTTACGATCAGCAAGTAGATTTACCACAGTTAAAGAGCGAAATTGAAAAATTTCGCCTTTTTTGTAAGATTAAAAGACTTAAGCCGTATCACTCGGAGAAGTATAAGTCTAGTTATTTAAGGAAGAAATAATATTGTAGGTTATAGCCATTATTTAGAAATAAAAAAAGAGATACAATCCAGTATCTCTCTATTTTTTTGGTAAATATGTTACCATTTTTTTGTAAGATTAAAAGACTTACACCAATTAGTTAGATTTACCGATGTGCTCAGTTACATAAATATTTCTATTCGTATATTTCTGAGCAAACATCACACCTTCTAACTCTTTTAATTCTAAAGACGCGTCTAAATCTAGACTCTTTCTTTTCTCGTGGAGTTGGTACCAAAGGTCTATATCTAGTGCCAGCAACTCAATCAATGGTGAGTGCCCAACCATAATTAGTAAATCGCCATATTTGATTTGATTGAATAATTTTTTTAAAGCTAGGCGTTCATCGGTAACAATTTTTGAAAGTAATTTTGGCTCTAGTTCTTTTAGAGCTTGATACCAGCCGCATTCATTTTTTCGTTTTGTTAGCTTTGGATTATTGGCTAGTCCGGCAAATAGTTCCTCGTTTCCGAATCTGTCGTCGGCCTCTAAGATTTCAGCAATTCCCAAACCGTGAGCTTCTATACATATTTTTAAAGCTAGAATAGTTTGTTGAGTAACCTTTGAGCCGCTACCGAGAGAAAGAATTATTCTCTTAACCTCTTTTTCAGACATCCGGTAGTTAAATTTAGGTATTCCACTTTTTTGAATTTCTTCTAGTCGGTCAAGCGCGATAAGCTCGCCGTTTGTTTGTACACTTCGTATCATGGCAATTCTTTTTTCCATGACTCTACCTCCTTAATTTAGTTATTTAAGTACAACAATAAATTGAATAATAATTTTACAATTATCAAATTATATTCCCATATATTAAGATTTATGTCAACAGTCAATTAAAAATTGTAAAAATCATCAAAAAGGCCTAAAATATTAGTATAATACTAAGTTTATGTTCATAAAATTCTTTAAAGACATCAGCAAAAAAAGTGTAGCTGAGGCCGGAGGTAAAGGGGCATCTTTAGGAGAAATGTCTGGATCCGGCATCCCTGTGCCACCAGGTTTTGTTATTTTAGCTTCGGCTTTTAATCGTTTTTTGGCAGAGACTGATTTAACCCAAGAAGTCCAGGCTGTTTTAAATGGAGTTAATTATAAAGATATTAATTCCGTGGATGGGGCTTCGGAAAAAATTAGAGCTATGATTTTGCGAGCTAAAATGCCTAAAGATTTAGAGAAAGACATTCAGGCCGATTTTAAAAAATTAAAAACTAAATTTGTTGCGGTGCGTTCCAGTGCTACGGCCGAGGATTCTTCGTCTGCTTCTTGGGCAGGAGAACTAGAAACTTATTTAAACACAACTGATAAGACTCTGCTTCTTAATGTTAAAAAATGTTGGTCGTCTCTTTTTACGCCGCGCGCTATTTTTTATCGTCATGAAAAGAAATTATTAAAAACCAGCGTGAGCGTGGCGGTAGTCGTTCAGCAAATGGTAGAGTCAGAAATATCCGGTATTGCCTTTACGGTTCACCCAGTGACTAAAGACAAAAAACAAATGATTATTGAGGCGGGTTATGGCTTAGGTGAAGCTATTGTTTCCGGCTCCATTACTCCTGATGCTTATGTGCTTGATAAGCGAGACTACTCTTTAATTGATATTAATATTTCTTCGCAAGAGAAAAAAATTGTGAAAGGCGCTTCGGGTGGTATTAAATGGGTGCCGGTAACGAAAACGACAGGGAATAAGCAAAAATTAAGCGGTCGACAAATAGTAGAATTAGCTAAAATTTGCCTAGTAATTGAAAAGCATTATAAATTTCCTTGTGATATAGAATGGGCTTATATGAAAGGAAAATTTTATATAACACAAAGTCGCCCTATTACTACTTTTTAAGGTCGTTATGTCTTTCCTCTTTTAGTCAAAATATGCTAAAATAAAAACAGAATAAAGCTTCTGTTTTTATATTTTTGTGCGATTTTGAGCCTAAGACATGTTTGATTACTTGCAACAATTTAACAATTTGTCTAAAGACCTGCGTGATCAGGTTTCTTCGCCGTCAGCTTTAACCCTTATTTCCCAATTAGAAAATAAATATCGGGTGGATTTAGCTATGTTGGTGATGAAGGTTATGATTAAGAGTATAAGTTTACAAAATTTACCTGCTTATTTTGTATCGGAAAATGGATTGAGTTTAGAAATGGCGACAGCCTTAACCCGAGAGTTGAAGGAAAAAATATTAGCACCAGTAGCAGAACATTTAGGTTTAAGCACGGAAAAAATAGCCTGGGATTTGGATAAAGACATAGCTAATTTTATAAAAGAGGCGGGCTTAGTCTTGCCGAGCGCGGTATTGGTGGGTCGTTTTAAAAATATCCTGGCAACTTATTTGCGCGGTGTTCGGAGTAAGATTGATACTCGTAATTCTTTATCTAAAGATGTTAAAATCGGAGGACTTAATTTAAACGATGAGGAAATTGGTCGGATTTTAAAAATTTGTGAAAGACATCATTTTGTAAATTTGGATTTGAAAGGCGTTGATGAGCAAAGAAATATTTCAGCTTCAGCCCCAACCCCAACCCCAGCTCCAGTTTCATCTCCCAAGCCAGACCAAACTCTTACTCGGGCCTTACCACCACATCCGTCTCAACTCCCTAGTGCGATAGTTAGTCCCAGTCAGATTGCCGTGAGAGATTCTCAACCCTCTTCTTTGTCTCGTCTTGATAAGATTATTGCCGCTGCCGATCAAGGTGGAGAATATGATTTAAAAAAATCTTTGGCTCAGAAACCGGCTCCTAAGTTAAATGAGACTGGTGTTAAATTAGATTTACAGCATGAATTATCTACCCCCAAAGAACAGCTGGATTTGCCTTTAGCTAAAAAGTCTGGTGATCATGCTTCTCCGGTCCCCGTGGCAACCTTACCATTAACTACTGCCGCGAAAATAAATAAACCGGAGGGAATTTTTCGTAGGTTTTTTGCTTCCAAATTAAAACCTTTACGACCGAAAGTACAGCCAGCTATCAAGCCGATCGTTAAACCGGCCGTCAAACCTGTTGTTCTCCCCGAGCTTAAGCCAGTTATTAAAACGGCTACTATTTCTAACGATAGACCGGCTCCCGCTCCTATTACTAAATCAAGCGTCTTAAAGTCCCAAGTTCCAATTCCACCGGTTCCACCGATTCAAGCAATTAAACCGATTCAAGCAATACAACCCACTAAAGTATTTCCAACAGCTGCAAGACCTAATACGCAAATTTCCCCGAATCGCCCTCAACCCGCTGTTGCATCCACTGGTTTAAAGGCCAAGCCGATTACTGTAGCTTCCCGACCAGTTACCCCTGCTTCCACTCGACCGCAAATGCATGATATTAAACCGGTACCGAAGGTGATGGGACCGATTGAAGAATTACAATTTTTAGATGTTGTTAATTTTCGTCGTCTCGGCACTACTCCAGAGGAAATTACCGGGAAAATATTAGGTAAAATAAAATTGTTGGAAAGAGACGGGTATGATAAAATGGTGAAAGGAGTGTATGCTTGGCGACAAAGTCCCGTTAATCGCCTGTATTTGCGTTTGGGGCAAGAAGCGGTTACTACAGGCATACCTTTTAAAGATGCGATTGCTGCTCGCCAGGCTGTAAATAAAGAATATTTAAATATGGCTGAAGTGGAAGCTATCGTTGGCCTAAACAGTAAATTATCATTCTAATTGTTTAGCTATGCAACAGTTTACAGTCCCACAATTTATTGATGTAGAAAATAAGATTATCGGACCGATGACCGTTCGTCAGTTTATGATTTTTTTGGCAGCGGCTATTATTGTTGGCATTAGCTATCGTTTATTTGATTTTAGTTTATTTTTAACCATCGCTATTGTTGTTCTTAGTTTGGCCGCTACTTTCGGCTTTGTAAAAATTAACAGTCAGTTTTTTCACCTGTTTTTATTGAATGTTATTAAGACTTTACGTCGGCCAGGAACGAGAGTTTGGAATCATACTGCTGTAGACACAAAAACGCCTGATGCACCGAATATTGTTTCGCCACCAGTTGTTTCACCGGTAAAGCTTTATAAAAAGTCACGTTTAGCGGAATTATCCTTAATCGTTGATACTAAAGGACGTTATCAGGGTGAGTAATTTATTTTATTGATACATATGGCAAAAAGTTTAGCGAAAAATAAAATAGAAGTCTCCACTCAAGAATATTTGAATATTGCTGAGATTAAAGATAATACCGTGGTTATGAAGGATGGTACTTTACGTTCTGTTTTACTAGTTTCCAGTATTAACTTTGCTTTAAAAAGTGAGGATGAACAGAATGCAGTTATAGATTCGTATGCCAGATTTTTAAATAACATTAATTTTTCTTTACAAATTGTCATTCAGTCGCGGGAGTTGGATATTGATAATTATATTGAATATTTAAAGGGTAAAGAAAAGGAGCAGACTAATAAATTATTAAAAGTGCAGACCGGAGATTATATTGAATATATTAAAGAATTGATTTCTCTGGGTAAAATCATGAATAAAAGATTTTATGTCATAGTACCCTATGATCCCTTGACCGACAAACATAAAAATTTTTTAAGTTTAATATCCGAAGCCTTGCGTCCGGCGACTGTCATTAAATTAAAGGACAAAACTTTTCGAAATTATCAAGAAATGTTGGACAGACGTGTTGATAGTGTGATTGGCGGTTTGGAGTCTATGGGTGTAGCGGTTGCTCGTTTGGACACGCAAAGTTTAATTGAGTTATATTATAAGACTTATAATCCTGAGACATCAAAACATCAGGAGTTAGTTGATATGGATAAGCTTCGTGTCGAAAAATAATTATTAGCGCGCCAGGCGCCCCCTTGTTATGATAGATTTTAGTAAAGAGCCAAAAACAAATAATTTAACCTTTAATACTCCAATTAAATTGGGTTCTTCTCGGGGACCGGAAATTGAGGCTGATCCAGAATTGACTAAAGAGGTTATTGAGGAAGAGAAGTCTTATCGTCGCGGTATTCTGTCGGTTCGCGATATTATTGCTCCGGCCGCTTTAAAAGTGGAGCCAAATCTACTTCATCTCGGTGATAAGTTTTTGCGGACGTTATTTGTTATCAGTTATCCGCGTTATATTTCTGTTGGTTGGTTTTCTCCTATTATCAATTTGAATTTCACTTTTGATATTTCCATGTTTTTTTATCCGGTCAAGTCCGCTATCATTTTAAAACAATTAAAAAATAAAGTAGGAGCTTTGGAGGCACAAATAGTTTCCGATGCGGAGAAAGGAGCCGCGCGTGATCCGCTTCGAGAAACCGCTCTGCGTGATATTGAATATTTGCGCGATGCTTTAACACAAGGAACGGAGAAGTTTTTTCAATTTGCCCTCTATGTTACTTTATATGAAAAAGATAAGGATAGTTTAGACCGTTTGTCGGATCAGGTAGAAGATATTTTTGGTTCACGTTTAGTATATTCGCGCCGAGTTTATTATCAGGCTGAACAGGGTTTTAATTCTACTCTACCTTTAGGAGATGATGAGTTATATATTACTTTTAATATGAACTCTTCTCCGATTGCCTCATCCTTCCCTTTTATTTCTAGTGAATTAACTAGTGATCGCGGTATCCTGTATGGCATTAACCGCCATAACAACAGCTTAATTTTATTTGATCGTTTCTCTCTGCAAAACGCCAACTCCGTAGTTTTTGCTACTTCCGGCGCCGGTAAGAGTTATGCCATTAAATTGGAAATATTACGTTCTTTAATGCTAGGGACTGATGTTATTGTAATTGATCCGGAATATGAGTATAAACATTTATCGGAAGCGGTGGGTGGCACTTATATTAATATTTCTTTAGCCTCAGAAAGTAAAATTAATCCTTTTGATTTGCCGCGGGCTATTGGTGGTGAGGCCAAGCCTAAGGATATTATTCGTAGTGCGGTTATTACCTTAAAAGGTTTAGTCCGTCTCATGCTTGGTAACTTAACTTATGATGAAGACTCTATAGTTGATAGAGCCTTGTTAGAAACATATGCCAAGAAAGATATTACACCTGATTCTGATTTAAGTAAGATTGAAGCTCCGGTAATGTCAGACTTCGCTCAGATTCTTGACGGTATGGAGGGTGGTGCCGATCTAGGTTTACGTTTGAAGAAATTTACGGAAGGAACCTTCGCCGGACTTTTGAATAATCCGACTAATGTGGAGATGGATAATCAGTTGGTTTGTTTTTCGGTGCGAGATTTAGAGGATGAATTACGACCGATTGCTATCTATACCATTGTTAATTATATTTGGAATGTTGTCCGAAGTGAAATGAAAAAACGTATTTTGGTTATTGATGAAGCTTGGTGGATGATGCAACATGAAGATAGCGCCAAGTTTATTTTTGCTCTAGTAAAACGTTGCCGTAAATATTATCTGGGTGTCACTACTATTACTCAGGATGTTAATGATTTTTTAACCTCTCCTTACGGGCAAGCTATTGTTAATAATTCTTCTTTGCAAATTCTTTTGAAACAATCACCGGCGGCGATTGATTTAATTCAAAAAACATTTTTGTTGACGGAAGGAGAGAAGTACTTATTGTTGGAGTGTGGTTTGGGCGAAGGTATTTTCTTCGCTGGGACAAAACACGTAGCTATTAAGACTGTTGCCTCTTATACTGAAGATCAGTTAATAACCTCTGATCCGCGTCAGCTCTTGGAATTAGAAGACGCTAAAAAAGAATTTGCCGAACAGGCAGCCGCTGATGCTTATGAGGCTCCTTTAGCAGAAACAGATAGCGAGGAAGTATCTAAAAAACCGGAGACATTAGAAACGCCAGAAGCAGTATCTTAATTTTCCCAAAGAAATAAATAAATAAAATAAAATATATGCGTAGTGATCGTAAAATAATCGGAATTTTAATTATTCTGTTAGGGGTACTGATTATTCTAACTATTTTATATTTTGGTTTTTGGCGCCAGAATACTCCGGTTGTTGATGATAATACTAGCCAGGCCACTACAACTACTCAGTTACCGAGTGGTAAAACTATTATTACCACCACACCTGGTGATGTGCCGCGTAATCAACAATCCTATGACATTAGTAGCGAGCCGGTTCATGAATTTAATGTTAATGATTTAGAAAAAATGGCGATGGCTTTTAGTGAACGTTTAGGCTCATATTCTAGCCAGTCCGATTATAGTAATTTTAGTGATTTAAAAATATACATGACTGAGAGTCTAAAAAATTGGGTGACTCAGTATTCCGCTGAACTGCGTGACGCCAGAGAAGGGACTAGTTATTATGGAATTAGTACTACGGCTATATACGTGAAGGTGAAGAGTTTTGATGATGTAGGAGGAAGAGCGGCGGTTACGGTTACCACTGAGCGACGGGAGAGTACGGAAACAATCAACGGGGGCGATCCTTTTCGTCAGAATATTGATTTAAGTTTTGAAAAAATTAACGGTGAGTGGTTAGTCAGTAAAGCTTATTGGTCCACCAAATAAATAAATTAACTATGTCCGCCGGAATTAAAACTATTTTTATTTGTAGTAATTGCGACGCCCAATTCCCTAAATGGAGTGGGCGTTGTTTAGAGTGTGGCTCTTGGGGTACTCTCAATAGTGGTGTTACCGACGCTAAAAGCGAAAAAAAAGAGGCTGCTAAGAAATTAGGTGGCGCGACAGTCTTGGATTTTAATTCCATTCCTGATACGGCATTAGCGCGACAGCGGACTGGTAGTGAAGAAATTGATCGGGTTTTGGGCGGAGGCTTAGTGCCCGGGTCTTTAATATTGTTAAGCGGTGAACCGGGTATTGGTAAGTCTACTTTAGCGGCGCAGATTGCCGGCGGTTTAGGAAATAAAATAATGACTATTTATGTTAGTGGGGAAGAGTCGGCCGGACAGGTTAAATCTCGTTTACAGCGTTTAAATACTGATTTTAGCCAGCTGAAGTTTGTCTCGGAAACAAACGCCGAGAAAATATGTTCTACCGCCCTTAAGTTAAAACCGGACATTGTTATTATTGATTCTATTCAGACTGTATATTCTGCTCTGATTCCCGCTGAAGCCGGCAGTGTTAGTCAAATTAGAGCAGCGGCAGTTAAATTTTTAGAATTGTCCAAAGAAAATAATATCGCCGTTATTCTTATCGGTCATATCACTAAAGACGGTCAAGTAGCTGGGCCAAAGTCTTTAGAACATATTGTTGATACGGTATTATATTTGGAGAATGAGAATACTAATAACTATTGTTTACTTCGCGCCACTAAAAATAGGTTCGGCTCAGTTAATGAACTAGGGGTATTGGAAATGACTGGTACTGGTTTTAAGGAGGTAAAAAATCCTAGCCGTATATTTTTGGATAGCAGTAGTGCTAATATATCCGGTTCAGCTATTGGTTGCGTTTTAGAGGGGACGAGACCCTTTATGGTGGACCTACAGGCTTTAGTTACTAAAACTGTCTTTGGTTACCCGCAACGCAAGGCTAGTGGCTTTGACTTAAATCGTTTACAGGTCTTAAGTTCTGTTATTACGAAACGTACTAAGATTAATTTGACTACTCAGGATATTATTTTAAATGTAGTTGGTGGTTTACGAATTAGTGATCCAGCTTTAGATTTAGCTGCTTGTGCTGCTATTATTTCTTCATCTTTAAATAAAACTTGGGGGCGTCGTACTGTTGCTTTAGGAGAAGTTGGTCTCGGCGCGGAAGTACGTAATGTTTTTAAGTTAGAAATGCGTTTGAAGGAGGCGGAACGATTAGGTTTTGAGGCCGCCGTTATTCCTGATGTAGAAGTGAAGGGAAGCAAGTTACGTTTAATGAAGATAAAAAATTTGGATGAACTGGCTGAAATTATTAAATAGTATTTAAATATTTTAAGAAATAAAAAAGAGCATACAAGTGTATGCTCATTTTGGTTAACAATATGTTAACCTATCGCCGTCTCTGGCTCTTTAATTTTTATAGTTAAGAGCTTTTCGTCAAGCCCTTTCACTTTATCAATCTTCATAGCTCTTTCTGGAGATGTGCTAAATAATTCATGAAAAATATATTTAGCTGTTCCGTCGCTATGGTGAGATAGATCCCAGATTTTAATAGATCTCCTGGAATTACCATCAAAAATTTCTACATGATGCCCTTTTTCTGGGTGTTTAAAACCTCCATTGATTTGAACTTTTTTACCATTCAATATAGCGGTTAGTAGTAGTGATTCACTCATATTTACTCCTATATGCTCGCATTTATTATATGTGAGCGATTTTAGGGCGTCGAGACGGCGCCGTTGAAAAATTAATGAACTGTAATTCAATAATATAGACTATTGCCAAATTAGTCAATACCTGGTTTGTGTATAAATTGGCTGATTTTAGAGTATTTTTACTGAAAATTAGGACATTTTTTTAGCTATTGACATTATTTATAAAATATGATATAGTTAATTTATTAGTTCGTTTTAAATTAAAATCAATAATACAGGAGTATGCAATGGAACATATTAGGAAGTTAGTTTTGTCTATCTTATTGGTAATTTCCTCCCTTTCTCTAATCGTATTATTTGTGGCATTTGTTTGCTTAATAGTATATGCTTTTGGATACGATTTTTACCCTGGTAGTCTTCTACTTTGGGTGAGAAATCCGGAGGTGTTAACTACACTAATAATTCTATCTGGCCTTTTGATTTCTTCAGAGGTGAGGATAGGGGGCCAAGAATTGTTGGAAGAGCTTTCTGAAAAAATTGAAAAAAAATTTCAGAAACATTTCAATTAATGTCGCAAAATTTTAAGGGGTTCATCGCTGAACTCCTTTTTTATTTATCTTAATTAATGAAGTGGTTCAGGTCATTCTAAATGTGTGTCATCTTCCCATTTACCCAGTTTATTCTTTAGTAGAGGATATTTCTTTAAATCGGGATCTTTAGTAATTAATTTGATGGCCTCTTCTTGGGCTTTTTTGATAGTGGCGTAATCAAAGAGGGAAGCGATTTGTAATTCCGGGAAGCCACTTTGCACCGCACCATATAACTCACCAGCCCCGCGTTGTTTTAAATCTATATTAGCGAGAGTAAAGCCGTCATGATATTTAGTGAGAGCCTCTAAACGCTCTAAGGTTTTAGGATTATTTATTTTTTCTTGTGAGGGGAAGAGGAGACAATAAGATTGTTGTGTTCCTCGACCGACACGACCACGGAATTGATGAAGCTGAGCCAGGCCAAAACGTTCCGCCCCTTCTATGACCATTAAAGTAGTGTTAGCTATATCCACGCCAACTTCAACCAGAGAAGTGGCAACCAGTATTTGTATTTTATTATTAACGAAATCTTGCATCACTTTTTCTTTACTCGCTGCTGGCAATTTGCCATGTAATAAACCAATTTTAAAATCAGGAAAAATATCTTTTTCCAAATGGGTATGCTCGACCTTAACAGATTTAGCTCCTAGCTTATCCGATTCATCAATTAACGGACAGACCACAAAAGCTTGCCGACCGGCTTTTATTTCTTGGCGGATAAAATCATAGGCGGCACTACGTTTTTTTTCTGTGACAATTTTTGTTATAACTGGTTGACGCCCGGCCGGCATTTGTTTAATAAGCGATAAATCCAAGTCACCGTAAATAGCGAGCGCTAAGGAGCGGGGAATGGGCGTAGCGCTTAAAGATAAAAAATGTGGCGTTAAGCTGTTATTGCTATTAAAATTAAGAAGTTTTTGCCTATCCCTGACCCCGAAACGATGTTGTTCGTCCACTACAGCTAAAGCTAAGCGGGGAAATTTAATATTCTTTTGAATCAGGGCCTGTGTGCCAATAATAATATCGGAGCTGATTGCCTCTTTGTCGCGTTTATCACTAGTCATTAGGGAAATTTTAATCGGCCAATCTTTTAGTATCTGACTAATATTATTGAAATGTTGCTGAGCGAGAATTGTAGTCGGTGCCATTAAAATTCCTTGCTGTTTATTTAAAACCGTATTTAGAAGAGCCATGACTACTACGATAGTTTTACCACTACCAACATCTCCGGCGAGCAAGCGGCTCATCGGTGATACTTTACTTATATCTTGCAGAATTTCCCAAGCCACTTTTTTTTGATCATCGGTAAGGTTGAAGGGCAAGTTAGTAACAAATTTTTTAGTTTCTTTTTCTTTAAAATTAAGAGATGTCGCTTGGCGACTTTGTCGAGCACGTTTGATAAGTTGGGCTTGTAATTGACGTAAAAATAATTCGGTAAAACCGAGACGCTTTTCTGCCTCCCTAGCTTCTTCCAGAGTTTTAGGGAAGTGTATTTGATAAAGGGCGGTTTTCAAATTTAGTAGACCGAGTCTTTTTTTAATATTTTCCGGTAGCCAGTCGGGTTCGGTATCTGCTAAATTAATAACTTGTTTTATTAAGAACCGTATTTGTTTTTGAGTCAGGTTCGCTGTGAGATGATAATTAGAAACAAGTCCGCTAGTGTGGATGAGATCTTCAGAATATATTTTTTCACTGACAGGAGAAACAAGAGAGAGGGCTCCGTAATTTTCACTAACGCGTCCGGCTAAAGAAATCTTATCGCCGACGCTATAGGTCTTGGTTAAAAATGGTTGATTAAACCAAATGACTTTTATGGTGTCACTACCGTCATTGATTAAAGCCTCTGTTACAAACACGCGACGCTTCCAACTTTTTTTATTTTGAATTAATTCAATTTCACCTCGGATATTGGCATTTTGACCAACTTGTAAGTCCGCTATCTTGGCATTATTTTGAAAGTTATCGTAGCGGAAGGGTAAATAAAAAAGCAGGTCCCGCCCAGTGGCGAGACCCAACTTTTTTAAAAGTGTAGCGGTTGTGGTACCCACTCGGTTGAATTCGTTAATGGAAGAGTTGAGGGTAAGCATAACCACGATAGTTTAATATGTGCCTTCGTCAGGAATCGAACCTGAATTACAAGATCCGCAATCTTGTGTCCTATCCGTTGAACGACGAAGGCCAAAAACTGCTTTCATCATATTACAATTTCAACAGTTTAGTCAACTGTTCGGAAAGCGGTATTTCCGTTCTTTCTAAGTCCTCGTCTAAATATTTGATTAAAAAATTTCGGACAGTTAAAGCTTCTAAGCTTCGTAAAGGTAGAGATAAGCGAGGACGCGTTCCTGATTGATATTCAAAGTATAGATTTTTAACACTTTTTTTAGGTTGATAGAGAACGGCAAAATGTTTAAACTGATTATAGTCGTAGAATTTTTGTCCAACCTGTACCCCTTCCGGACCTAATTCCACAGTGATCATTAGAGCGTTCCGACTATCATTAATCAACATAATCATGCCGGAAATAATAATAATTAAAGCAAAGAGGAAATTAGAGCCAAGTCCGAGAAAAACCGGTAACCAATTCTGGAAGCTGAAGAAGCAAAAGAATAAAAGAAAAAACATAACAACACCAGCGATAATATACCATTTTTTGTCACGTTCGGGGCGACGATATTCCGGTACTTGCCATTTTATATATTGTGTATTATTTTGTGCCATATTTTTAATAGAGCCCTTTTATTTTTGTTGACAATAGGGCCTGTATTTTATATAGTAATTATACCATAAAAATCATTAGGAGAGGATATGTTATTTATTATCTTCTAGTTATGGTGAATATAAGGAGAGGTGGCTGAGCGGCTGAAAGCGGCAGGTTGCTAACCTGTTATAGGGCGTTAAAACCCTATCCGGGGTTCGAATCCCCGCCTCTCCGCAGATTGTCAATATAGGTGTTTTTAGCAGAATTAGCTAGGGTTTCAAAGGGTTCTTTGAAACTAACTTTAGCTAATTTTTTGTTGTCTATTGATAAGTTCCAAAGTAACCCAGTAAGCATTTTTCTTTTGTCATCTAAACTGACTTTTAAAAACGCTTTTTTCTGCTTTTTAGGGGATAAAAAGAATTCTTTGGTAAGTTCCAAATCTTTTTCTGTTAAGACTACTTCTTGCTCGTTTTCTAGTTTTTCTAGAGCCTCATTAAAATTATTTATTTCATTTTTAATAACTACTTCTTTCTTTTCAAAATCTTCTTTCGTAATTGATTTATCAAGGAGCAGGTTAAATAGCTCATCTTTTCTATTTTCATATCTCTTAAGCTCATTTAGAAGCCCTTGTCTTACTTCTAGATACTCCCGGCGCTCAGGATTATTATTAATAAAAAACTCTAAACTATTTTGATGCATTATCTCAACCATTTCCTCGCTAACTACTAATCTATCAAATACTCCTGATAATGTTTTAATAACTTCTTCCTCTTTTAGATAGTGATTATGTTCTGAACAGTTATCTCGGCCATTAGTGCAGTAATAATAGACATATTTATCTTTCTTTCTGGTTGCTGTTAATAAGCAACCACACTTAGCACAAGTCATTAGTCCCCTAAAAGGGAAATAGATTCGCTTCTTTTTGGGATGCTGTTTTACCTCCATCGCTTTTTGACACTCAGCAAACAACTTTCTAGGAATAATTGTTTCATGTTTACCCTCATAGATCTTGCCATGAAATTGCATCTGACCACAATAGAAAGAATCATTAATTATTTTATATATCTTACTCTTATGATATTTAATATTGCTTCTACTTCTAAATCTTTCTTTATACATTAAGTCTGCCAATTCTTTCATTGTGTAATTGCCAGTTGCATATAACTTAAATATCTTCTTGATATATCTAGCTCTCACTTTATCAACTAACAATCCACCTTTCCCATCATTTAAATAACCAATAGGCGCAAAATTTGGCCAGAGCCCCTTTTCTATTTTAGTTTGTATCCCTCGTTTAACATTTTTAGATAAATCTAAAATATATTGAGTAGCCATTGAGCCCTCAATATTTAACAAGAGAACGTTATCAGATGGCAAATATTGCCTATCGCTTGTTTGAATAACTTTAATCTTGCCTTGTTGGAGTAACCATTGAATCTTTCCGCTATCAATGGGATTACGACTTAACCGGTCTATCTTCCAGCAGATAATCCCATATTCCTCAGAACTATTTTCGAGTAGCTTAATCATCTCAGAAAATAATGGTCTGTTGTTTGGCAACTTAGCTGATTTAGATTCGGTATAGACTAGTGTAATATTTAGTCCAAGACTAGAGCCTAGCTTCTTCATCTCATTAACCTGACTTTCTAAAGACAAGATCTGTTTACTTTTATCTTCACTAGACTTTCTGGCATAGAGGATGTATTTCATATATTTCTAATTTAGCTTATATTTTGTTTAATATTTGTGACGACAGCCCGGTGTGTGCGTATAGTCAAGTTGATATATTTATATTAGAGATAAAAATATATTGGCAAAATATATTCTAGTCGGTAACATAAGAATTAAGAGAAAGGGAGTTGCGTAGTCAAGTTTGAGGGAATAACCTCGTTAATTAACGTGCAATCTCTACTGCTAATAACGAATTAGAAGGTTGAGGCTTTAGACCTCGTATCACTAGTCAACCTGTTAGGCAGTCTAATTAACTAACTTAAAAACATATGAATGTTTTTAAAAATTACGTTGGTATCGACGTGTCATCAAAAAAGCTCAACATCAACATTGTCGGCAACGATAATAATGGCGATTATGAAATCCCAAATGATAAAAAGAGTCTGAAGGAATTCATTAAAAGCCAAAAAATATCACCAGATAATTATGTCGTCGGAGCGGAGTCAACGAGTCGTTTTCATTTAACTTGTTAGGAAACATTCGTTCTCTCCGGTTTCGAGTTTAGATTATTAAATCCGATTCTAACCGGAAAAAGAATATCGGGCTCTATCAGAAAGAAAAAAACCGATATTAGTGACGCCAGAATTATCACTGATCTGATTATGCGCGGAGAAGGAAATGTCATTAGCAAGAAACAGCTGGAAATTGATAAAAGGACCGTATTAAGGACTAGGAAGACGATAGTTAATCATCGGACTTCGATCAAGATTTTATTAAAGAATATTAAATTAATTGATCATAAAAATGATGTCAGAATAAAAGAAACCATAGCTTCTCTGACCAAATTAGTCGGCAAGATGGAAAAAACTATTAGCGAGTTGGAAGACATCGCTGATAATTGCACAGCTGATACCACTGACGAAAAATTAATTAAAAGTATTCCGGGGTTTGCCACTAATTTAGCGGCGGTTGTTTCTACTGAGGTTGGAGATTTTAATCGCTTTCCTTCATCGACTCAATTCAAAGCCTATGTCGGCATTGATCCTAAAGTCACTCAGTCTGGTGATAAATTAAAGAACGGGAAAATTACTAAACGCGGCAATGCTCATCTACGATATGCTTTTTATCTGGCCGCTCAAGTGGCCAGATGCCATGATCCTGAACTGAAAGCTTTCTACGAGAAAAAGAAAAGCGAGGGGAAACCGACTAGAGTTGCTATCTGCGCCGTATCTAGAAAATTGTGTGAGCGGGTTTATGCGGTGGTTACGAAACAGACTCCCTATGAAATTAGACAACTATCTTTTTCTTAATTTTTCCTTAACTTTTATATAGAAGGTTATATTATCTAATGAGGATAGAGATAGAATCATTAATGCTATTAATCAGGCTAATATCATAAATGAGAGCATCCGCAGAGAGCATTCTAGAAGGATTAATGAGATGAGAGACGCTCCGCCACAAGCGCACTATAAAAAAAGATATAGACGTAGATACGGGGAAAATAATAACCTCTTTGATGATGACAATGATTTTGATTTTTAATAATGTATTGGCTAATATTCAATAATAATTATAAATATTACTTGAAGATACACAAATATCGTTGACACTTATAATAATGTGTAGTAATATATAAGTATAAAGTCTCCTGTGCCTGCCCCTTCGGGGGTGGTGTGCAGGATTTTTTTATTCATGATATTATTTAAATATGGATATTAAAGAACGGGTACAAATATTTATTGATGGGGGAAACTTTCATCATTTAGTGCTAAAAAAGCTGAGCATAAAAGAGCTAGATTTTTCGTTTGATAATTTTATTGATTTTTTAGTTGGAGATAGAGAGATAACAGACTATGGCAAAAGATTTTATATTGGTACTGTCCGGGAGGAGACTGGCAATCCTCATAGTATAGAGTTGATGGCGAAACAAACCTCTCTTTTTTCTTCTTTGGAGGCGACTAAATGGCAAATTAAGACAAGCAAACTTAGAAATAGATTGGAAAAGATTGTAATCGACGATCGTACCATTGACTGCCAAAATATTTTGGCAAAAGGCATAACTCATATAGAAATTAATCGTAAGAGAGAAAAGGGTATTGACGTGAAGCTTGCTACTGATTTAATTATTGGTGCAATGGATGATAGATATGATACTGCAATTTTAATTAGTTCTGATACGGATTTAGTCCCAGCAATTGATATTGTTACTAAACGCTTTAAGAAAAAGGTTGAATATATTGGGTTTTCCATTGTTGTTGATGGCACAGACCAGAATAGAAACACAAAACCATCGCAAGGCTTAATTAGTAGAACGAGTTTACAGAGAATTCTGGTTAAATCTGACGTTATGCCTTTTGTATATACTCAAGATAAGGAATAATTATTATCATTTATTGTTAATGAGCTTCTTTCCAATATGGTACCAAGCTCTCCGCACTGATGAAAAATCGCTTTTATTTTCGATTTTAGAGAGTATATTATATGGCTCTTTATATGAAATATTAGCGATTTTTTTATTGCCAATTTCAGCGTTCCAAAGTAGAGAATTTAAGATTTCTTTTTGTTTTTCAGAATTTGCCTCTAAAAATAGTTTCTTCATATTTTTAGGGGATAAAAACAGATTTTTAATGCGTTCCAAAGTAATATTATTCTTAGCTATCTTTTGAGATTCTAGCTCTTCAATATTCTTTTTAAGCTCTAGCATTTCATTATTTAGAGCTTCGTTTTTGGACTCAAAAGCGTCTTGTGCAAGGACTTTGTCGAGGTATGCGTCTAGAAAGCGTTTTTGCGCTCATCAAGCTTTTTTAGCCTGCTACGCAGGCTAACAATAGATTCCTCTAAATAGGACGAGCCTTGTTTCTGCTCTTGGAGTTTAGCTCGGTAGACGAGGTTAACGATTTTTTCGTCAAAGAGCAGGGGCTCAAAAACGAAGCTCAATGCTTTTGATAGATATTCTTCTTTTAAATAGGCTTTGTGCTCGCTACAAAGACCTTTTCCATTTGTGCAATAGTAATATGTTAATCTACCTTTCTTTTTAGTAGCAGTTAATTGACAACCGCAATTAGCACATTTTAAAATACCTCTAAAAGCGAAAGGGATAACCTGTTTTTTAACATGAGCTTTTTTGTTTAGCATTTCTTGAACCTCGTCAAACAATAGTTTAGAAATTAGAGGCTCATGATTTCCTTCGTATAGTTGCCCGTCTTTTTCCATAATTCCACAATAGAAAGAAACAGAAAGCATTTTATGAATTTTGCTTTTGTGATATTTTTTTCCCGCTCTACTTCTAAAACCTTCTGTAAAAAGAATATTGGAAACTTCTTTAACGCTATACTTACCAGTGCAATATAGTTCAAAGATTTTAGTAATATATTTGCCTCTCGCTTTGTCAATAATTATTTTACTATTTTTATTTAAATAACCGATTGGCGCTAAATTAGGCCAACCACCTTTTTCTAGCTTGGCTCTTATTCCTCTTTTTACATTTTTAGATAAGTCTAAAATATATTGATTAGCCATTCCGCTTTCTACATTAAACAAAAGAGCATTGTCATGGAAGGTACCCATTTTCTTAGACACATTGTCCATGGGTCAATTGATATTGCCGGCTGTACATTACAGGCGGCATTTTTAATTTAGTATGAAAGGTACCCAAAACACTAGACACTTTCTCCATGTGTTACTAAACTAGAAACATATGAAAAAAGCGTTTAAAATCTCAAGTGAGATGAAGGATCAAATCCTCAAACGGGTTAAAGAAGAAGGTCTGCCAGTAGCTAAAGTAGCTGAAGAGCATGGTATCAGCCCGGCCACTATCTACTCGTGGCTAGGCAAGACTATTAAAGCTCAACCCAGTTGGAAAGAGTTCTCTAAACTAGAGAAACAGAATAAGGAGCTAATAGCCCTAGTTGGTGAGCTCACTATTAACCTGTCGCAAGCCAAAAAAAAGAATTAGCTATGAAACGGGACAATAAGTCTCAGGTAGCCAGAGATATTGGGGTGTCTAGGCAGCTATTATATTATCAACACAAACAGAGAGCGAAAGATTGGCAATTGAAGACCGACATAGAAGAAGTGCTCCATGATCATCCTAGCTATGGCCATAAACGACTAGCTATTCATCTGAAAGTTAACAAGAAAAGAATACTTAGAGTTATGAAGTTATATGGCCTCAAGCCATATCGCAAAAGAGGTAAGAAATTCAAGTATGATAAGACAATAAGAGATTTAGCCTTTCCCAATCTACTCTTAAACAAAACTCCCGAATATCCTAATCATATCTGGGCCAGTGATTTCAATCATATCAAATACCAGGGAAAGTTTATATACGTGGCCACTATCATTGATATCTATACCAGAAAAATAGTGGGCTATAGTATTTTAACTAGTCACAGTAATGAGCTCATTATTAATGCTCTTTTATCAGCTAGCCATAATAATACTCCAGCTAAAATACTCCATTCTGACCATGGCAGTGAATATGCCTCACGTGATTACTCTAGTATCTGCCTGAGTCTGGGAATTAGACAATCAATGAGTAGACCAGGCTGCCCCTGGGAAAACGGTTATCAAGAATCATTCTATAATCAGTTCAAACTAGATTTAGGTGATCCAGATAGATTTAATACTTTAGGAGAATTGGTCTATAATATCTATAGAACAATTCATCAGTATAATAACACCCGAATACATACTAAATTAAAAATGCCGCCTGTAATGTACAGCCGGCAATATCAATTGACCCATGGACAATGTGTCTAAGAAAATGGGTACCTTCCAGTTTATCTTCTATCGGCTTTTTATTTAGCAATTGCTCTTTAACTCTGCCCATCGCCTCGTAGAGTATAACCAAATTAGTTATGGCAAAAGGAACGATTTGCTTCATGCTGGCGTGTTCCTGATTTTTTCTTTGTTCCAGGCCGATTGCAATAGCTTCCTTGTGCATTGGTATATCGGACACGCTTTTAATATTTAAAATTTCATGGACATTTGGAGCCTTTAAATTTTGATTCAAAATAGAGGCCTCTAACAGGGCAATTTGTTTATTGTCATAATCAAAGTCCTCTCGCAGGAGATTGGCCGTATAAGGTTCGGTTTTTATAAAATCAACGTATTCAAAAATAACGTCAAAGCCCTTGATAGTGGCCGAGTTTTCTTTGTATTTATTCAATAATATTTCTATTTTTTGTTTGATTTTATCGGAAGTCATAACCATATTTTGGCATAAAATAGGGCTTAGGGCAATTAGTGGAAAAATTTGATTTTTAAGGGGTTTTGTGGTAGTTTAGAAATATAATAAAATTAAAGAAAAAATATGAAAAATGCTAATATAAAATCAATGACTATTAACGCTAATACTACAAATAATGTAGCCATGCAAGCCTATAAGAAACAGGCCTTAAATAAAGCATCCGAAGAAATTAAAAAGCTCGAAGAAGATATTAGAGAAATTGAAAAAAATTAATTGAAAATTATATGGAAAAAAACTTTGGTTTAAGACAGCAAATAGAGCAAGTGGATAATCCAGAAATATTGAAATCTACGCTTTTCGCTTTGTTAGAAAAAATTGATTCTCTTGAAAAAAGATTGCAATATGCTGGAGAGCAATCGGAGGGAAATGACAATAAGATAGCTTTAATTTCAAAAAAAAAAGACAAGCTAGAAAGAATAAGGCATGGATTATCTGAACTTAATGAAAGAATGGAAAAGCCGTATGTTGTTTCGGCGGAATTACAAGCTGTTAAAGAGGTGTTAGATATTTTAGCAGAAACCGGAGATTGCAATTCCGTTATCTTAGAAGGGGAACCTGGTACCGGAAAAACTCAATGGGCATATTCTGAAGTTGGGCAAGAATTACAAGACGGGAAAGATGTGACGCTTGTTCATGTTCGAGTTAAAGATACTATGAGAGCTCAAGATTTGCTTTATAGTATTGATGATGTAAGAAGATTGAGCGATGCGCAAGCTCAGGCGCAAGTTCCGGAAGAAATTAAAAATGAAGCGGCTGTCTGGAAACAGAGGATAATGAATGGAGAAATAAAACCTGCAACCGATGAAGAATATAAGTCTTTCAAATCAAAAATGGAGGCGGTCGTTGAACTCGGAGAAACGGCGAAAGATCTTGACTATATAAATTATGTTGACCTAGGTCCGTTAGGAGAAGCGATTTATCAGTCCGGAAAGGGTAAAAAAGTTTATCTATTAATTGATGAAATTGAAAAGGGACGTGAAGAATTAATGACGGGAATTTTAGATGAAGTTGAAAATTTAACCTTCACTGTCGGCGAAACTGGGACAGTTATCAAAGGGAATAAGAAAAATTTACGAATAGTGATTACAACGAATACCGAAGATTCTGATAAAATTCCGCCGTCATTTCGTAGACGGAGTTTATATCATTATATTGATTACCCCGGTCGAGCTGATATGGCTAAAATAGTTAAGTTGAATTTTCCTGATATAAGAAAAGAATTATTGAATTATGCTATTTCTGTTTTTTATCAATATCATGAAAACTCGGAAATACAGAAAAAACCCTCCACCCCTGAATTATTAGCCTGGATTAGAGTTTTGACGAAGGAATACGATAGCGAAATTCCCGAAGATGTTCCGCATCGAGAGATATTATTAAAGTATCAAGAAGACCAAGAATTGGAAATTGGTAAAATTAATGTTGAAGCTGAAGAACAGATTAAACGGCAAGAAAGTGAATTCCCGCACTATATTCATAGAGCATTACAGGGCAAAAAAGTTTTCCACTTAACCAATCAGCTGAATTCATTCCACGACCAAAATAAGTTTTCTGAATTTTATGCTCAATTGCAAAATGAGGGTATTAATTTTGTAACGCCATATTTTGAAGAGAAAGAGGAACGAGATAACTACGGTGATTGGAATAATGTTCAAAAATGTACTAGAAATTTTCAAGTTATTATTCCCGGTATTGAATATCTAGGAGATGGGTATTATGTAATTCCCGAAGATAAAATTGCATTTGTTAAAAAAGTTATTGATATGCAAACCGAAGTTTTACCCGCTGGTCAAAAATTTATAACTATTGATGAAAAAAGTAAAAATATAACAAAGGGTAAAATTGATGTTGATGGACAAAATTATGACGCCTGTATGGCGGATGATGGCCGAGTAGTTATAAATAGGCAATATAAATTATGAGAGAAGGATTCTATAGACCAGAATATATTCCTCCCGAAGAAAGAAATTTGCACCAATTCAAAGGTGCTTCGCTAAAAGAGGTAATTGAATATTTAGAAGGAAAAGAGGAGGAAGAAAAACCATTAAAAAATAATCAAGAATCAAGTATTCTTGATGGTTTTTTAGATTTGTTAAGAACGAAAGGGGTGCGCGTATCCACTCCCGAATGGCTACAATTTATCCAGGTAATTGATAAAAAAACTAATGCTAACCAGTTAAAAGAATTGGTAAACACCAATGAACTATTAAATAAAATTAGATTATTTGCTCAAACCACTTTAGTAAAAAATAAAGCTGATGAAGCGGCTTTCCATGAAGCTTTTAATGAATATTTTGAATTAGCTGCTAAAATTTATAATCGTGAATTGCCAAAAGAAAGCGAGGAAGATGCAGAAGTACCTAAAGATAAAGATTCTTTTGACAGCGAAGTTATGCCAGAGATAAAAGACCAATTAAATATTCAGGAAGTTGCTGAAAATTTAGATTTACCAGAAGAAAAAGAACATGACGATAATGAAAATGTTCATGGTGGCAAAAAAGACCAACATGATGATATTTTAAAGAAAGCCGACTTGTCAAAACAGGGCGGAGGGAATAAAAAAGAAGCACAAAGCGGTGAAGGTAAAGTTGGAGCACCCAGCGAAGGGCAAGGAGATAAGGGAAAAGAGGCTGCAGGAAAAGGTAAAAAAGGAAAAGAAGGCGAAGGCAAGGGCGATAAAGGTAAGGCTGGAGCCGGTGAAGGTGATATGGGCGAGGCAGGCGCCGGGAAAGGAGACAAAGGAGCATTTTCTGGAATGGGCAAAGGGGCATCCGGGATGGAGACAGAAAATCAAATAGATAATTATTTAAAGATTCCAGAAGCACCTCAAAATAATCAGCAAAAAATGGTTGAGGAGGGATATTTAGTCGGAGGCGGAAAAGGAAAATCTATTTATGCGGAAAGAATTTATAAGGATTCTATTATTAATGAAGGTGAAAAAATAAACAAAGAAACTATACAAGCAAGAGAAAAGAATGTAGGGAGAGTTGATCGTAGAATGCGTTATGAAGTAAGACCTGATAGAGCAAGTATGGGCGAGGTTATTCGTAATATTCGCAGAGTGATTCTTGATGTTTCGGAAGTAAAAACCAAAGATGTTAATTTGAGTGGGACGGTAAGAAATTTTGCCCGTCGTGATTTCCGTTTTGATTATCAAAGAGAAAGAGAAAAACAGCCAGAGATAGTTTTGTTAATTGATGTTGGTGGCCCGGTCGATGAATGGAGTCCATTAGTTAAAGAAGTGGCCGAGGCTATGGCCGAAGGTTTAACCAAACTAGAAATATACCTTTTTCATAATAATCTTTATGGATATGTTTGGAAACCAGACCAAAAAGATTTATTAGCGTCAAGCTATGCCAAAGAAAACTCATTAATTGATATAAAGTCAATTGTAAAAAAAAGAAAGAAAGTCATTGTTTATGGAGACGCAGAAATGTCTTATTCAGAACTCGAAGGAGATTGTTGGCCACCCCGGGGAAATGCGGAAAGAGTAGAAAAATTCGGAATGGGTGGAGAAGAATGTTTGAATTTTATAAATAAAAAGTCAGATTCCGCTGTTTGGATTAATCCCGTTTTTAAAAAAGAATGGAAAAATCGAGATGATTCCGGAACAATTAAGGCAATTAGCCAAATTATCCATATGCACGATTTAACGGTTGGGGGAGTAGAGGATGCTATTAAAGATTTAATGAAGAAATAGCAAATTTACATGATTACCGTTCCCAGTGCATCCCACCCTCTCCGCGTACAAAATAAAAATACCCATTTGGGTATTTTTATTTTGTATTTGGATGTGGATTCGAACTAGTTGGAAGCGAGACACGAGAGACGGCGGAAGCCGGAGCGAGTGGACGAGCGTCGGACGAAGCTCCGGGGTACCTTCCAGACAACAGAATAAGTCGTCTTAATGGATAGTCTGGAATTTAGAGAGTCTAATTTTTTTCTTCCAGCTTTATTTCTTCTACAATTTTTTTGGTGGACTTATAAAAACCCATAATCATAAAGATTATCCAACTTTCGATAATAATACCAAGAACGTTAAGAAGATAAACGTGGAGAGCCTCTTGAAATATTAAAAAATTTTGGACCGATAAAGCTACCGGCCGCCCCAGCGGCGATAGGAATGAAAAAGGCTGTGTAATCCACGGCTTTAATTATTTATATACTATTTTTCTTTCGTTTTATTATTTTTGCTGGAAATAAACAAAAAAGGTTATTGAAACCATTCAAACCATCTTCTCTATAATAATAAAAAACCTCATTGATTTTATTCAATGAGGTTTCGTTGTTTTGAGGATTTATTTCATCAGTAACATTTTTTTAATGTCGCTGAAGCTTCCACAGGTGAGTCTGTAAAAGTAGGTACCGCTCGCTAGACCGCTAGCATCAAATTGAATTTGGTGCTGTCCAGCAGGTAATTCTTCATTAACAAGAGAGGTCACTACTTGCCCCAATAAATTGTACACTTCAATATGTACTAAACCAGCTTTAGGCAGGGAATAGCTTATTGTGGTACTGGGGTTGAAAGGATTAGGATAGTTTTGTTCAAGTTTCCATTCAATTGGAAGATTTTCTTCATCACTTACGTCTGTTACCGCATTAGGCAAGGCAATTGACTCAATCTGATACTTAATATTAGCATCAGGCAGATTAATCACTACTTGTCCATTAACCACTCTCGCCGTTTCATTCCAAATTTCTCCACTTGGTAACATAGCGAAAACATTAACAGCAAATCCTTCAGCCTAAATTCTAATCCAAAGTGCAACATCGCCAGACAACTAAATAGAATTAAATACTTCGGTC
>Ga0210034_1000628_pt1 | contig 36936 bp, 33 predicted proteins | sample CryGeymeta201505_FD_185466 | JGI IMG/M metagenome (GOLD analysis project Ga0210034, IMG submission 185466) | Groundwater microbial communities from Crystal Geyser aquifers in Utah, USA - Crystal Geyser metaG 2015-05 (SPAdes) (version 2) | ecosystem: Environmental > Aquatic > Deep subsurface >... | reverse complement strand
AATCGTCCGGAACAAGTTTATACAAGATGATTTCTCCGGTTCTTATTACAAGTATCATAATTGGATATCTATTGTTCGTTTTTAATGACGATGTGCTCCCCGATGCTAATCATCAAGCAAAGGTTTTGGGACAGGACATCTCGCGAAAAAAACCAACCCTCTCTCTTGAGCCCGGTATTTTTTCTCAAGAAGTTCCCAATTATGCAATCCTTGCAAGAGACATTGATCAAAAAACTGGCAGACTTGGAATTATTACTCTATACGACTATACAAATCCTGTTAAAATAAATATAGTTACCGCCAAGGAAGGGAAAATTTATTTTTCTAAAGATCAAACGAAACTTATAATGGATTTGCAGAAGGGTGAAATTCACGAATCTGATGCCGCCGGAACAAGTCTTTACCGCAAGTTAGTTTTTGAGAAACATCGTATTGCAATGAATGCAGATCAATTTTCATTTCAGCAAAGTGCTCCTGGCGGACCGAGAGGCGAACGTGAACTAAGCACTATGGCGATGAATGAGATAGTGGACAGTTTGCTTGCGAGTAAAAAAGAATTTGCAAAGGCGCTAACTGAGGAAACGGAAAAATATTTTTACAACGATTCTTCATCTGCTTTTCTGTATGGCAAACAGCCTCCGGTGAGTGAAAAAGAATTGATTTATATCCGGGCATCTGAGAAAATTAAAACTGCAAAAAATGTTATTGTTTCAAATCTAAAACGGATAGAATATGTACAGGGAGAGATAAACAAATATGATGTAGAAATTTATAAAAAATATACTCTGCCCGTGGCATGCATCGTCTTTGTTTTAATAGGCGCACCCTTAGGAACAATGACCCGAAAAGGAGGATTCGGAGTGGCGGCAAGTATAAGTTTGTTTTTCTTTTTAATCTATTGGGCGTTTTTGATTGGTGGTGAAAAGCTTGCAGAGCGAAATTTCTTCTCTCCTTTTTGGGGAATGTGGTCGGCAAATATTGTAATAGGAATTGCAGGTATAATCTTAATTTACAAAGCCGTTCAAGAATCTGTTACTATTAATTTTGATTTTTTAAAAAAAATAATTCCGAAAAACTGGCGTCCGCAGGATGAAGAAAACAACGGCAATTTATAAATGAAAATAATCGATAAGTATTTGATTAAACAGTTTCTTCAGACAATAGGATTCGGGTTAATTGGTTTTACTTTAATCTTTGTTGTAATTGATATGATGGAAAACCTTGACGATTTTATTGATCTCGATGTTCCTTTTACAATAATTATGCATTACTATTTTGTCTTCTCTCCGGAAATTATAAAATTGATGACGCCGGTTGCCGTTTTATTTGCGGCTCTATTTACTGCGGGTAAAACAGCAAACCTAAGTGAACTTACCGCTATTAAATCAAGCGGCGTTAGTATGTATCGCTTCATGCTTCCTTTTTTAATTACAACATTTCTGCTGAGTTTATTATCTCTCTATTTCATCGGCTATCTTGTTCCGACGGCAAACAAAACCAAGCTCGCCATTGAAATGGAATATTTAAAGAGAGGTTTTGTTTATTCCGGCAGCAATATCTTTTTTCAAGACAGCCGAAACAGAATAGTTAATATTTCTTACTTTGATAATTCGCGCAATCAAGCAACACGTGTAAGCATCCAGGAATTTGACGCCAATGATTTAACTAAAATGAAAATGAGAATTGATGCTAACATTCTTATGTATGATTCTACTTCTTCCAAATGGCTTGCTAAAAATGGCGTTAAACGAATGTTTGAAGGGAATGATGAAGAAGCAGTTTATTTTAATCAAATGACTGTGGATAATTTAAATTTTTCTCCTCAAGAACTAAATACTAAACAAACAAAGCCGGAACAGATGAACTTAAATGAATTAAAAACGCTTGTAGATTCACAGCTTCAGAGCGGTAACAGCGCAAACAGTACTATGATTGAATATTATTCCCGCTTCGCTTTCCCGGTGACGAGTTTAATTGTAGTTTTGTTCGGGCTTCCAATTTCTGCAAATAAGCGAAAGGGCGGACTTGCAGTTCAAGTGGGAATAAGTATTCTTGCAACATTTATTTATCTTGTTTTTATGAAGGTCAGTCAAGCGTTCGGGAAAAATGGAGCGCTCGATCCTTTATTAACTGCATGGCTTGCTAACATAGTGTTTCTCGCTGCAGCATTGATAAATCTGCTTAAGATGCGTCAATAGTTAAAAGTTAAAAGTTGAAGTTATAAAATTGAAAGTGAATTTTACCCGGTTGTTCTCAGAATTTTTTAAAAATAAAAAACCTCCGCTGAACTAACAACGGAGGCTTGGTTTGAACTATAATAATTTTAGAATTTCCAGCGAGAACCCATTGCAATTGAAATATATTTTGCTGAATTAGGAGCAACAAATGCTTGAAAATCAGAAGTAGCAATATTGAATTCAATTAATCCGGTATCAAAGCCTAATCCAAGACCCCAATTAAATCCATCAGCGCCGCCAAAGGAAAATCCGGTTCTGAGGTATGGAATCCAATCCATCGGTTTCCATTCGGCACCGATTGAAAATCTTGGTGATTTTGAGTTACCGGGCATGTCATTAAATCCCTGGTTGTAATCCAACGCTAATAACAGCGTACCTGGTATTGCATCTTCTCCATCCGCAAAATAGTAAGAAGCGCCAAACCTGAATGCCGAGGCGAGACTCGTAGAAAATTCGCTAATCGGTGATGCTTTTCCTGTCATTCTCTCTTTTAACGTATCTAACTGCGCTTGATTTGTAAAATCATCGATGAACAGATCCCCCTTAGCTGTGAACTGTGCGGCATGGTTCTTCCAGGTAATGCTGCCAATATCTGTAACGGCAAGTGAAAAATTCCACTGATCCATCGATGCAGTTAAGCCAAGATCGAATCCAAATCCATTACCGGCAGAAGAAGGAAAAGGTCCAACTTTTCCATCTGTCTCAACACTATCGAAATCATACTTCACGCCGAAGTCTTCGCTAAAGGCGGTGTAAGCAAGATAATCTGCAGTGCCGGTAATTACATTTCCAGCGCCTGTAGTTAAATTTGTTTGGGCGTGTTCTACTCCAAGATAAGCGAAACCCTGTACTAATTTTAAAGTTATACCGGCGCCAATTTTATCGAAAATATCCTGGTTAATCTCCGGTATTTCTCTTGCATACGTTAAGGAGTAATTTCTTATCCACCAGGCTTTAGCGTCTGCATCATTAAAATCATAGGTTTTGTTATGTTCATTACCTGTTAGTGCTATATCAACAAGAGCTTGTGGAAGATTAAATTTTCCGCCGGCTGCATCATTAATTGAAAATGCAAAAGCGCCGATTGAAGGCTCTGCATTATAGGACAATGAAAGTAGTCTTACTGAAAAATTGGCAAAAATAAATCCGCCGTCTTTAAAAAGATCATTAAAGTTATTTTTATCTTCTTCTGTTAGAATTCTGCCTTTACCATTTACGCCGCCAAAGTAGTAATTAACTTCATCAATCGACATAAAATCAGTACCGCTTCTTAAAGAGATCATCGGAAGAGGCAGAACCGTTGATAATTCGAAATCGTATGGTTGATTGTAAATTAAATTAGAAGGATTTATGCCAACAGACATAACACCGCGAGTTATTGCATTATAAGTTTTTGCCATACCCATCGATCGTGCATCTACGGTGCCCGCAGAGCCAAATTGTGCAAATGCGGCGGAAGTACAAATTAAAAACATCACTGATATTATTATTAATTTTTTCATTTTGCCGCCTCCTACTTCTTATCTTCTTTAATAAAATACTTAACGCCGCCGTATGCTTTAATGGACAATTTTTGATTTCCTCTAAGAGCTACAGTGGGTGGCGGATTATTATAGGCGTCTCTCGTCCTTACACTGGTGGTATGAATAAAATATTTGGCATCAGCTAATTTCTGAATTTGAGATGAATCTAATTGCATAGTAGTGGTTGTAATAGTTTTTTTTGTAACTTCACCATTAGCGCCTACCTCTGCACCTAAAAAGTACAAGGAATCTTTTCCTTCATTTTTAGTTATTGTAAATAAAAGATTATAATTTTTATCTACCATGTCAGCCTTTAACCAGGTAGTTAAAGGAATGCCATTTTCAATTTCCACAGTTAAATAAGCGGCTCTTCCGTCTCTAACTCTATCACGGTCATCATCGCTTAATTTCACTTCGGATGTATCTACAATTGTAGATTTCTTAAGTGCAAAGAAACTACGGGAAGTGAATGAAGTTTCGAATTTAACGCTGTCCTGGCTTGTAGCTGTATGATAAGCTCTATCATCATCCGGGTTCATAATATACTCGGCACTGACGGATATTTGATCAGGCAGGAATGTTAAGAATTCAGTTATATTACTATTTAGTTGAGTAAATGATGTATCAAAGCTTCCATTGTGGAAACGTAATGTTAAATTAGGACTGTTATTAAATGCTAATGTTAGTGAGCCACCATTGTTTCGCCGTCCGATGACTTTCAAATCTTTAACTTCAATTTCAAACGGATTGGCAGCAGGAGATTTATAATTAGCAGTTAATTTTAATGTCGCTTCGCGTAGAAATGCCTTATCCCTAAAATCAATAGCGTCGCCTATTTTTAAGTCGTTTGTACTTTCGGTAACACCAAGCGACTTTACCGGAAGATAACCGGTTGCACTACTAAACAAAAAGTCCGAACTGTAAGCATTTAACAAAGCGCTTGCAGCGAGATTTGTTGCAGTAGCTGCTTTAGCGATCAACCAAATTTGTCCTTTAAATAAAAACAATTGATTTACTGGTTCTTTATACCTATAACCAGAGAGATCATATTTCACCGAATCGGATTGGCCCGGGGCTAAAGGAATTGTGGCGACAAATTGTGATCCTGATGGAGAAATTATACCCGGCACTCTAAGTGTTAATGTCATACTTTCAAGCAAAGATTGATTGCGTGCAGAGAAAGCAAGGAAACCTTTTGTAAATATTGCTTCGTTAAGCTGTGCGCCTTCCGGGAATGCTAAAAATATTTGTGTGGAATCTGTGGCTGAAGCATTTACGTTGTTATTTTGAGAGGCTCTCTGATTTGTAACTGTAATGAATTGTGAAATGCCAGAAGCAATTTCATATTTATCCGATTGAATATAATAGATACTATCGCTTTGAGGATCTAAATTAATATAATTTTGTTTATCAGATTTAATTATCTCTTCAAGCGAATAAGTTCTTTTTATAAGCGGAACATTAAGCTCTACATCCCACTGGGGCATTATCATTTCATCAGGAATATCAAGACAGCCGACTTGCTGTAAAGCAATAGCCATCATTAATACTCCTAACAGGGAATAAATAGTTTTTCGCATAACTTTTTTCTCTTAATTTTAATTAAAAAATTGATAAGAAGACGGCTGCCCTCGCAGCCGTCCCATAAATTTTTATTACTTCAAGAACATCATCTTACGTGTTTGAACAAATTTATCTGTTCTTAACTCGTAAATATAAATACCTGATGGAAGATTTGATGCATCAAAATCCAAACGATAAACGCCAGCATCTTTATTTGTATTAACTAAAGTTGCTACTTCGCTTCCAAGTACATTATATACTTTTACGGTCACAAAAGAATTTTCGGCAAGAGAATATTCGAATGAAGTTGCCGGGTTGAATGGATTAGGATAATTCTGAGATAATGCGAACTCAGCAGGTTGTGTTGCAATAACCTCTTCTCTAACACTTGTAAGTATAGATCTATCCCCGCCGACTATGTTTGAGAAGTGGGATGCCATAGCAACCAAATGTGATGGAGTTTCAAGAGTAGTTATCCCTGTAGTATCTATTCCTCCGCCACTTAACTCGTAGGCAAAAGTTAAAACGTTAGCTGTTGTAAATCCATTTGCTGTTAGGAAATTAGTGAAAGCCGCTGTTTTAGGAATCGACAAAATTGCTCTTTTATTGTTTGCAAATTGGTATATATCTGTCACCGGAACACCATTTACTGAAACCTGGAATATGCTATTGAAGAATAATGTGCCTCCGGTTGCCGGGAAAAAATTACCGGTAGAGCAATCAACATCCCAGATAAACCAGAAGATATCAATGTTTTCGTTAAGTGCACCATATTCAAGTTGAAATCCAGTACCAACAAATGCATCATACAATGCTTGTGCGGATGCATAACTTCCTGTAAGAGTAGTGGGTTCAACAACGTAGGTTTCACCTTCTTTTATTGAAGCTGAAAATAATTGTGCGGAAACTGAATTTCGGCAGTTAATCCATAAAGATAGATTGACTGTATTCGAATCAGCTTGAGCTGCGGTAAATTGTATAAGCCCTGCCGCGAGGAACAGTAGAACAGAGTAGACTAACTTTTTCATGGTAAGTTATCCTTTATATTTATTATGTTAATAAAATTGCAACATACTAGCAGAACGCAATCATAAAAAGAATATACATTCTAACTAATAAGATTCTTGGGTGACAATTTCTGTAAAACATACCAAACTTGTTTTGCAGTACGTCACAAAAAACTTAGCGTGTAACAACGAACAAAAATCATTGTTGACGCCCAACAACTTTTTTTTCAGCTAGTTTACTATTTCATCCTTCTTAGGAGTAACAAAACCAAAGTGCTGGTTCGGGGTGTTATCAATTTTAATTTCGCCGAACCTGGCTTCATATTTTTCAATATTATCTTTTAATGCCTTAAGCAGCATTTTCGCATGTTGTGGTGTGGTAATAATCCGCGCATGTACCTTAGCCTTTGGTAAGCCGGGCACAATGCGCGTAAAATCAATTATAAATTCTGCGGGAGAATGCGTTATGATAGCCAAATTTGAATAAATACCTTCTGCTTCTTTTTCGTTCAATTCGATATTTATCTGCTGAGGCTGTGGTTGATTGTTACTCATAATCTTTTTCCTCCCGGAGTAGAAAACTATAAAAATTAATTTCTTAAATTATCTGCATTTTTAAAGGCATCTGTGGCTTTATCCTGCATGCCGAGTACAGTATAAACCCTGCCGATCAATTCCCATATTGCGGAGGTATTAGTTTGATCGTTACTAACAACCTGCTCAAGGTAAGGAAGAGCCATTTCATATTTTTTCTTGTATTCGGTATTATCCATTTCACCTTTTTCTTCGGCTTCTTTGTTAATGGCTGTACCCCATCTAACATAAGTAACCGCCAGATTATAAACCGCATTTTGATAATTTGGATCAATTTCAATTGCTTTTAAGAACTGCTCTTCAGCAGAAGTATAATCAGATTTGCCGAGAAGTAAAACTCCATAATTATAGCGATAGTACTTATTGGTCGGTTCATTTTCAACACCGGTTTTAAAAGCATCTATTGCAATTTCAACTTTGTTTGCAGCAATATAGGAGTTTGAAAGCGTCAATAATATGTCAGAATCATTCGGGTACTCTTTTTTACCGGCTTCGAGAACTTCAATAGCTTTATCGAACCATTCAAATGCTTCAACACTATCGGAAACGTTCGATGTAGATTGAAAGCGATCCATCTGTACTTGCCCCTTATTATAATATATTTCACCTAAAAATCTGTAACCATCAATTTCTTTATCAAGTTCGATTATTTTCTTCAATGGCTCAATTGCTTCATCAAGGCGCTGGGCGCTTAAATAAACAAAAGCTAAATTTTTATAAGTGTCGCCAGAATCTGGTTGAAGTTTGACAGCATAGTCAAATGATTCGATAGATCTATCATACCAAATCTTGTTGCTGTCCTCCGGTGCTTTTATCCCTCTTTGGTATAAACTAACACCCCTGTTAAAAAGCTGTGCCCACCAATATTTTTTTTGGTTATCAATGTCTTTCTTAAATTTATCGCTAACGGCTAACGATTTTTCCCAGGCGTCAATCATTTTGCCGTATTGTTCTTTTTCGGCACTAACCACACCAAGGAGATAAAATCCTTCATCACTCTGAGGATTTTTTTGTACTTCTTTTTGTAAAACATCAAGAGCTTTGTCATAATTCTTCTGCTGAATGTACAACTTTGCTGAAGTAATTTCAGTTGAAGAGCACTGGAAGCCCGAAAGAGCAATTCCAAAAACGATTAATCCTAAAATGTAAATTAATTTTTTCTGCATTATAACTCCATTTATTTTCTAAAGTTAATGTGATCAAAATTAGCACATTACATTTGCATAATCAAGATAAAGTTATTATTAGCATTATTTTATTTTGAAAACGTATCTGCCTATATCCTGAATTTTTAAACTTATATAAAAATTGATTTTGCATACTTTATAAGATATTTTTACCATTAAAAATGAGGTGAATTTGACTACCGAAGATATTATTAGATCCATTCCAAAGGTGCTCTTACACGATCATCTTGACGGAGGACTGCGCTCGCAAACCGTTATCGATTTGGCAAGTGAATATAAGTACAACAAGCTTCCGACAAGTGATGCCGGTGAATTAGCCGAATGGTTTCACAGAGGCGCTAACAAAGGAAACCTTGTGGAGTTCCTGCAGGGCTTTGAGCATACTATTGCCGTGATGCAAACAAAAGAAGCTCTCGAAAGAATCGCGTACGAGATGATGGAGGACATGAAAAAAGATGGTGTGGTTTACGTTGAAACCCGTTTTGCACCATGCTTTCATACAACCAAAGGACTTTATTATGAAGACGTAGTAAATGCAGTGTTGAGCGGACTCGACAAGGGACGTTCCGATTTTGGAGTTGGTTACGGATTAATATTATGCGGTATGCGTAATATGAAAAACACACTTGAAATTGGCGAACTTGCCGTAAATTTTCGTAATCAAGGTGTAGTTGGTTTTGATCTTGCCGGAGAAGAAGGCGGTTACCCCCCAAAGCGACACGTTGAAGTTTTTCAGTTTATACAGCGCGCCAATTTTAATATTACCATTCATGCCGGTGAAGCATTCGGGAAAGAATCTATCTGGCAGGCAATTCAGTGGTGCGGCGCTCATCGCATTGGGCATGCAACCAATTTAAAAGAAGAATTTACTTTTGACCGTGATGGAAATATTGTTGGATTCGGAGATCTTGCTCAATACATTCTTGATAAACGTATCCCGCTTGAGATATGCTTACTAAGCAACTTACACACTGGAGCGATAGACAAAATTGAAAATCATCCATTCGGTATATTATTTAAAGAAAAATTTAGAGTTACAATAAATACCGACGACCGCTTGATGAGCAATACGAATATGACTAAAGAGTTTATGACAGCAATAGAATATTTTAATCTTACACTGGAGGATGTTGAGAAAATAACAATCAATTCAATGAAGTCTGCTTTTATTCCTTACAAAGAAAGATTAAAATTTATTTATGATGTAATAAAACCGGGCTATCAGAAAACTAAAGATGAATTATTATCACTTAAAATTTAACAGGCACTAATGAAAAAACTTTTCACAAACTATAACTTTGAATTCGATAAAAACGAAAAAAAATTAATTGCTACATTTTGTAAACAAGTATTAAAACAAACAGAGGGCGATAATAGGTTTTTCGCCGAAGACCGTGTTTTTAATTCTATTTTGGAAAAACTTAAAACAGGAAATGAAACTATTAAGTTTACAAAAGAAGAGCGTTCGCGTCTGCAGAATCAAATGCAGGAAAATGTTAAACACATAAAAAAGGAAATGAGCAAAGCCGGTTTTATTAAACGCTGGCTTTACAAATCTATGCTCAAACAATACGATGCTATTTTAGAAAGACATTTTAAAGGTTGATTATGATCTCTGCCGAAGAAAAGATAAACATACACGCACCGCACGGTTCTGTTCTTTCTTGCAAAGGATGGATTCAAGAGGCGGCAATGCGTATGTTGATGAATAACCTTGACCCGGATGTTGCAGAAAATCCCGCAGAACTTATTGTTTATGGAGGAAGCGGTAAAGCTGCCCGCTCATGGGAAGCGTATGAAGCTATTATAAGCGCATTAAAAAATCTTGAAGAAGATGAAACTTTATTAGTTCAGTCGGGCAAACCGGTTGCTGTTTTTAAAACACACAAAAATGCGCCAAGAGTGATCATCTCTAATTCAATGCTTGTGCCCGATTGGGCAACTTGGGATGAATTTAGAAAACTTGAAGCTCTCGGTTTAACAATGTATGGACAAATGACTGCAGGCAGCTGGATATACATCGGAACACAAGGAATTCTTCAGGGCACTTATGAAACATTTGCCGAATGTGCAAACAAGTATTTCGACAAATCCCTCAAAGGCAGATTTTTATTAACCGCCGGTTTAGGAGGGATGGGCGGCGCTCAACCGTTAGCCGCTACAATGAACGGCGCTGCTTTTCTTGGCATTGACGTAAACAAAAGCAGAATACAAAAAAGAATTGATACTGGCTATCTTGATATTATGTCTGAAAATCTTGATGAGGCTATTGATATTGTGCTCAAAGCCAAGTCCGAAGGCAGAGCAATCTCAGTTGGTTTAGTTGGCAATGCGGGGGAAATTCTTCCGCGATTGATTAAAAAAAATATAATTCCAGATATTGTAACCGATCAAACTTCGGCACATGATACTTTAAATGGATATGTGCCGATGGGAATGACCTTTGATGAAGCATTGGAACTTCGCAAGTCGAATCCTAAAAAATATATCGCTCTTTCGAGAACAACAATTGTTGAACACGTACGCGCAATGCTTGAGTTTCAAAAACGCGGAGCAATAACCTTCGACTACGGTAATAACATTCGCGGTGAAGCAAAAGAAAATGGAGTTGATAATGCTTTTGATATTCCCGGTTTTGTGCCGGAGTTTATCCGCCCCCTTTTCTGTGATGGAAAAGGTCCTTTCCGCTGGGTTGCTTTATCCGGCGATCCGGAAGATATTTACGTAACAGACCGTGCTGTTATTGAAGCTTTCCCCGAAAACAAACTTCTTGTAAACTGGATTGAGATGGCGCAAAAGAAAGTACATTTTCAGGGGCTGCCGTCGCGCATCTGCTGGCTTGGTTACGGTGAGCGGGCAAAGATGGGGAAAATATTTAATGATCTTGTTGCTGAAGGAAAAGTGAAAGCGCCAATAGTTATCGGGCGCGATCATCTCGATTGCGGATCGGTAGCGTCACCTAACCGCGAAACCGAAGCAATGATTGACGGAAGCGATGCAATAGCTGATTGGCCCATACTTAATGCACTGTTAAACGCTATCGGCGGCGCAAGCTGGGTTTCAGTCCATCACGGCGGCGGTGTTGGCATCGGCAAATCAATACATGCAGGTATGGTTGTGGTTGCCGACGGAACTATAGAAGCCGCAGAAAGATTAGAACGGGTTCTCACTTATGATCCGGGCATGGGAATAGTTCGCCATGCTGATGCCGGATATGAATCAGCAATTGAAAACGCTAAAACGTTTGGCGTTAAAATTCCAATGTTAAAATAATAATGAGGTTAATATGAAAGTTTTAGTTGCAACTGAAAAACCATTCGCACCATCAGCTATTAAAGAAATTCAGCCGATAATTGAAAATGCAGGACATAAATTTGCTCTGATTGAGAAATATGAAAATCCAGCTCAATTGCACGAAGCGGTAAAAGACGCTAATGCAATAATCATCAGAAGCGATATAATTGATGAAGCGGTTTTTAATGCGGCTCCAGAACTCAAAATTGTTGTAAGAGCCGGAGCCGGTTTTGATAATGTTGATCTAAAAACCGCTACCGCTAAAAACGTTGTTGTAATGAACACCCCGGGGCAAAACTCTAATGCAGTAGCTGAATTAGTTTTTGGATTATTGATTTACGGCGCAAGAGGATTTTTCAATGGAAAATCAGGTTCGGAGCTAAAGGGAAAAACTTTGGGACTACACGCTTATGGAAATGTAGGGAAACTCGCGGCAAAAATTGCGAAGGGTTTTGGAATGATTATAAGCGCTTTTGATCCGTTTGTCCCTGCCGATTTGATTGAAGCGGACGGAGTTAAAGTTTACAATTCTGTTGAAGAATTATACTCTTCGAATCAGTACATTTCGCTGCATATCCCGGCAAATGACAAAACAAAAAAATCTATTAATCATACGCTGCTTAGCAAAATGCCAAAAGGCGCAACGCTCATCAACACGGCAAGAAAAGAAGTTGTTGATGAAGAGGGATTGCTAAAAATGTTGGAAGAGAGAAATGATTTTAAATATTTGTCAGATATTCAGCCAGACACTGCTTCTGAACTTTTAAGTAAATTTCCTGACCGGTGTTATTTTACTCCTAAAAAAATGGGGGCACAAACTTTCGAAGCGAATAATAATGCCGGAATTGCAGCGGCAACTCAAATAGTTAATTTCTTTGAGTCAGGCGATAAAACTTTTCAGGTTAATAAATAATATTCAAAAGCTTGTACGGGGCGAAGTATCGCCCCTTACGCAAATAAAATTTCTTCAAAATGTAATAATAATTACTTAACGCGGTTAGATGTTATAGGCGCGGTTAACATTTTTTTTTAATTGTTTTATTAGCAAGCTTAATGTGAATCCCTATTTTATCCTTTGGCTGTCGCAGCTTGTCCCGATTCGTCGGAGAAGCAATTCGTGACTGTACTTGTATCTAATAAAAATAGAATATACTGCACCAAAATTGTTACTGGCAGCTAAATAGTTTAGATTTATGCTAATAAATTACTTTTGTATTTTGGAGTATGTTATACATAAATGATATTAATAGATGGCAATAGTAAAGGCAATTAGCGTAATTAATAAAAGTGACGATCAAAACGATTTCCTGTACTGGCAAAATAAGTCGGCACAAGAAAGAATTGATGCAATAGAAATTCTACGTCTTCAATACATTCAGATGAATAAATATGTTCAGCCAGGACTTCAAAGAGTTTATAGGATTATTAAACAAAAATAATGTTGAATATCTTATTATCGGCGGATATGCTGTAGGATTTCATGGCTATCCGAGATACACGGGAGACATTGATATTTGGATAAATCCATCTATGAGTAATATTAAAAAAATTCCCGATGTTCTTGAAGAATTCGGTTTCTCTCCTGAAGAATTAAACGCCACGGATTTTCAGAATAAAGATAATATTATAAGAATCGGATTTCCTCCCTTCAGAATTGATTTGATGTTTTCGATTGATGGGGTCCAGTTTGATGAGTGTTATCCAAATAGAGTTGAGAAAGATTTAGATGATATAAAAATAAAATTTATTTCCTATGATGATTTGATAAAAAACAAAACAGCAAGCAACAGAAAAAGAGATCAAATCGACCTTGAAAATCTTAGGTAGCATTAAGCAAATTTTACGTCAATTGTTTATTCCCATAGCTTGCAAACATTGTCCGGTCTATCGGGTCATTATACTTTTCTGCCACCAAATGGTTGGCACAAGCCCTAAAAAAAGAAATAGTTATGAAAATTAATTACACCTTCATTTTTATTTTAGTGATATCATTCACCGGTTTATCCTTTTCACAACCACTTACAGAAAGATACGCACATCTTGGTGAACTGTTCGTCCCTCAATTCTCCTCTGCCCCATTTCCTCATTCTGAACGCGCAATGGGACACACATACAACAACAATTTCTTTTCTGCCCAAGAGCATTATAGCGACAGCAGCGTTGCTATCTTCATTCCAAAAGGATTTAGGCAAACTGAAAAAATAAATTTTGTTGTTTACTTCCACGGCTGGTATAACAATATTGATAGCGCTTGTGCGCAGTTTAAGCTTATTGAGCAATTTTGTGAAAGTAACATAAATGCAATCTTTGTTTTTCCGGAAGGGCCCAAAAACTCTCCGGATTCTTACGGCGGAAAGTTAGAAGAAAAGGATGGTTTAAAAAATTTAACGGACGATGTTCTAAGGTACTTAAAAGAGAAAAAGAAAATAAAATCATCAACGGTCGGCAACATAATTTTAGCGGGACACAGCGGCGCATATCGCGTTATTTCATTTTGTTTAATGCACGGAGGATTAACACAAAACATTTCTGATGTAATTTTATTTGATGCACTTTATGGACAAACTGAAAAATATGTTCACTGGATTGAAAACTTTACAGGAAGATTCATAAATATTTATACCGATAACGGCGGAACAAAAAACGAAACAGAAAATTTGATGCATGATTTTGATGCGTGGAATATACAATACTTCAAAACAGAAGAGAATGAATTAAAATTAACTGACTTAATGAATAATCGATTGATATTTATTCATACCGAACTGACTCATAATGAAGTGATATCCGCCAGAATGCAATTTAGAGATTTTTTAAAAACAAGTGCGATGCCGTCAATTAAGAGATAGGTTCCTCGGTCATCATAGCTTGAACTGACTGTCGTAGTGCTACTTTAAAATTTACCCAACAGTCATAAACTATTTCCATCGGCAGTAACAACTTGACCCCCTATCGGGAAACCATTTCTGACTGTGCATTTGAAATAACTGCCGCCAAATGGTTGGCAGCAGCAGGGAACAGAGGAAGGAAAAATTGAATAAAACTATTACTCTAATCATTTATTTCTTTTTGACATTAGTTAAATTTTCATATTCCCGGCTAATAACAGAAAGATATCAACACTTTTGAGAGATGTTTGTCCCCAAATTACCCGCCATAGACGATAATCAAATTATCCTTATACTTTTCCGTAATAAATACTTCACTGATAGTTATACTAAAAAATCCACAAGTTTTTTTCTGGGCTTTCACAAACCTCCGACAGTTGACGGATCGTGGCTGTGCATTCAAATGATGATAATAAAACACACCGCAACAAAATAGTTGATGGTAGCCAAGAAAAACAATATAGTTTATTCTAATGTATTAGTTTACTATTTTTAAACTAAATGAATGATATGTTTATGAAAGAATATACCGCAAACGAAATATTAGAGCTATTAAGAAGTCACAGAACATTACTTCAAAAGTATAAAGTAAACCGTATTGGCCTGTTTGGTTCACATTCCAGAGATGAATCCAATAATGAAAGCGATATTGACCTGATTGTAGATTTTGAGGAGAAAAATTTTGATAATTTTATCGGGCTTGCCTTCGATCTTGAAGATATATTTGGAAGAAAAGTTGATTTGTTAACAGAGAAAGGAATTAGTCCTTACATACTTCCTTCTATTAAAAATGAAATAAGATGGTATGAAACAAGATAAAGTTTATCTGCAGCATATTTATGATGAGATTAGCTTTATTCTTAATGAATGTAAAAACCTTGACTTTAATATTTTTATTGAAAGTGAAATTTATACTCGTGCTTTTTCCAGAAGTTTAGAAATCATAGGTGAAGCTGTAAAAAGTTTATCCTCAGAATTTAAGGCGTTACACGATGAAATTGAGTGGAAAAAAATTGCTGGAATGCGAGACAAACTGATACACGAATATTTCAGTGTGGATTATGAAATTATGTGGGATGTAATCAAAAATAAGTTGCCAGATATGAAAACTAAAATTGGACGGTTCTTATAAATAGTTTCGGTAAAAGATACTGTTGGATTAAACTCCTTACCCGCAGTTCTTCATTATCAAAATATTTGTTGTATAAAACCGCTTTTCCTATACTGTTGATAATGATGAAAACTTTAACTTTTATTTAATCATACTTTCTTAAATCTGTCTTCCATTAAAGATGACAGTGTAATTCTACTTTCCTTTTCCGTAATAAAGACTTCACTGATAGTTATACAAAACAATCCTCAAGTTTTTCCCGGGCTTTCACAAACCGCCGTCAGTTGACAGATCGTGACTGTACTTTGAAAACTACCGCCAAATGGTTGGCAGCAGCCGGAAATATAAGAGAAAAAGCTAAGCAAATAAATAAATCTTAATTGTGGAATTGACGGAGAACCTAAACAAATCATTTAATGAGTGTGGTTGACTTGCACCACGATTTTGTCGGGAGTATTAGAAAATACGGCTAAATGAACTTTACTTCAAAAATATCTTTGGTTATTCCATAAAAATAAGGAAGCCGGACGAGCTGCGTTATCCCTTCGACATCCTGTTCATCAAGTTCAAATATTAATGAAGCAGAATTGGCTTTAAATAATTCGACAACTTCCGAAGAAAAATTTTCGCCAATATTTGCCGTTTCAATTGAAGTGTAAATACCTGCGGTTATGTTTTTAGTTTTTTCATCAAGCTCTTCTATAATTTTTGATGACCGGCTGGCTGCAATAAAATTAACAAAAGGAAGGTCTAATGATTCCGTCACTTCATCTGCAAAACTAATTCCTTTTGAAAATATTCCGGTTGAAAAATTTTGATCTCCTATAACGACAAGATTTTTATTTTCAAGATTTGATTCATCGGTTAGAATTTGCATAACAACATCTGCACCGTAAACTTCTTTGAATAATATTTTTGTTATAATTACTTCAAGAGACGAGACATCCCCGTACAAAGATATTTCATTTATATGCGGCTCACCCGGTTTAAAGTAAATATATGAATTCGATATTTCTCCTTCGAACGAAACACCAAATTTTTTAGAAACATATAGGTCGTTGTGGTTTATCAAATCGGTCGTGGGAATAAGCGCCGCACTCTCTTCATCTTCGGTTAAGTGCTTTGATAGCATTGACGACGGTACAAATTTAATTTCATCATTACCGCTCAGGTTTTTTGCAATTAATGAAGCGAAAATATTGTTTGGGAAAAATAGTTTCATATAACTTTGGCTTTTTTTTATTGCAAAGATATAAAATACCTGTTGCGGAATAAAGAATACGGAATAGATGATTTTTTTTGTAATGAATTATGTTGGATGTTTCAAATAGATTGACAAAATCCAGGGACAAAGTTTATACATACTATTATTATATAAGCTCAATTTAAATTCATTTGATAAACATGATTTTCTACGTTTTGATAAACCTATTTGTCTCCAATTTTACGAAGTATTTTCCGCTTGCAATCCGTTGGCTAAAGGGAACTTTATTTTCAAGTAATTTCCTTAACATCACCACTTTATGCCCCGGGTTGCGATGTTTTCTTTCTTTTGTTTTTGGGAATCCCCTTTTATTTTAGGAAGATTTATGAAATTCCTTTTCCAACTTGAAGCATTACAGTTCCTTGAACTTACTCACTCACCTTACGCAAAAATTGTCCGTTGGCTAACGGACGAAGCGGTAGCTTCGTAAAAAACATCCGTTAGCTAACGGATTATCGAAGCTTCGCTTCGATTTACAGTACAATTTCAGACTTCTGCGTAAGGTGAGTTACTTATTACTTTTTTATAAAAGCTATTTCATCAGCAATAATTTCTTAACCGAAACGAAACTTCCCGCTTCAATTTTATAAAAGTAAACACCGCTAGGGAGATTGGCGGCATTAAAAGTTACTTCGTAAGAACCGGCAGTTTGATTGGCATTGATCAATGTTTCAACTTCTCTTCCAAGCACATCAAATATTTTTAATGTTACATTGCTGACCGCTGAAAGCTGATAGCTGATAGCTGTCGTCGGGTTAAAAGGATTCGGGTAATTCTGTTCTAAACTAAATTCAAACGGCATAATATCAACAGTTACAGTTTCTGCGGAATAATCTTTTCTATTCCCATCAAAATCTATTTGAACAAGTTTATAATTGTAGCTCCCTTCACTTAATAATTTGTCAATAAAACTGTAATGATTTATTTCGGTGGAAGTGCCGCTCCCTTTTACAAATCCGGTTAAAACATAGTCGCCGTTATTCCGGTTTTTTCTATACACTTCAAAACCAAAATTATTAGATTCCGTTAAAGTGCTCCAGTTTAAATTTACATTTTCTCCGCTTACATTAGCTGAAAATGATTGTAATTCTACCGGTACATTTCCATAAAATCTATTAAACAATTCGTTCCAATACTCCTGCCTGTTGCCGTCGTAGCCGAGCGCCCACATGCCAACGCCGCGTAAATTTTTTGATTGTGCCAATGAGTATTTCAATCCCAAACTTGAATCTGTATCGTACCAAACCTGATACCATTCACCGCCTGATTGATATCTATACCATGGCGCTTGATGAGTTGACGACCAGAGAACGCCATAGACCGGTCCATTTACAATGTCATTTTTAAACCGTGTTGAGCCGATATAATCAATCACTGTTGAACCGGCACTTTGAGTTTGCGTTTTCCATTTCAAACCATAGTAAGGAACACCCAGGATTAATTTTTCGGGATGGCTTTGAACAACACTGCTATATTGTGTATTAACTGTATTAGTAATATTAATACTGCCGCCGGTTAACGGAGCGCACGGACCTGTTGTAGTGCTCCAGCTTCCATAAAAACTATAGCCCATAATAAAAATGTAATCGCATGCATCTGCAAGTCCTGCAAACTGCCATCCGCCCCAATTAACTGCAGGTCCGGCAAAAGAAATTTCTGCATCGGGCAATTGTGCTTTAACATAATTACTTAAATCTATCATAAAGGTGTTAATCAAGGTGCCTCTATCAGCCGAGTTCAATGATTCAAAATCAATATTTACACCATCAAGTTGGAATGATTGCATCCGGTTAACTACATTGCTGAAAAAATTTTGTTTAGCCGTAGAGTTTGTAAGCAAGTTATGAATATCACTCGCAGTAAAATTCACCGCCGTTAAAATAACTTTTACACCGTTTTGATGTGCAGCATTTATCACATCCGTCCAGGGCCAGTAAGCCGGATTTGTAATATTGCCCGAACTGCTAACTGCAAAATCAAAAGTGGAAATGTGAGTTAGAATATCGTACCGCAAATAATTTTTTGCTGTTTGATATTCCCAGTCGGGCAGATATCCATAAATCGCTGTTCCTTCGCGTCCGGATTTATCGAATTGAAGAGGGATAATGCCCTCGCCGTTTGCGGGAAATTGCCCCGGCAATTCTTCAACTATACCATATTTCTGATTATCAAGAAAGTGCGCTGAATTTAACTGTCCGTAAACAACAGAAACTATTGGAAGAAATATGAAGGCGGCAAGTAAAATTTTTTTCATCATAAATCAAATTTAAATTAATAAAATTTTGAGGTTAAAATTAAGCAATCCCGGTTATTATTAAAACAGAAAAGATATTTTGTAATGAGAAAAAAGGATGGTTCAATTAATTAACATCTAAGTATGGGAAAACTATACTATTGACATGTATCCGTTAGCCTACGGACATCAATGCAATTTCAAATATTCATCAGTTAATTTTTTTTGCTCTTGCCAATTCGCCGCAGCAAATTATAAGCGTATAAGTGCAAGTCACTAAACACAAATTTTTGTAATTTTACTTATTGTTTTAATGATTTTTCGGAGTACTAAATTGGATAATCTGCTTGCCGCGCGTTTTACCATGGGCTATTCGATGGCATTTCATATTATTTTTGCCTGCATTGGAATGACGATGCCCTTTCTTATGGTTGTTTCGCATTGGCTTTATATAAAGCGAAAAGATGAAATATATCTGCGTCTGACTAAAACATGGAGCAAAGGAGTAGCGATATTTTTTGCAATCGGCGCAGTTTCGGGCACTGCTTTATCATTCGAGCTGGGGCTGCTTTGGCCCGGATTTATGAAGCATGCCGGAGCTATAATTGGAATGCCGTTTAGCTGGGAAGGTACTGCATTTTTTATTGAAGCTGTTTGTCTCGGTCTATTTTTATATGGATGGAACAAGTTAAATCCGTATTTGCATTGGGCATCGGGATTGATGGTCGGGATTTCCGGCGTTGCTTCCGGAATATTTGTTGTAACGGCAAATGCATGGATGAATTCGCCCGCCGGATTTGACTGGGTAAACGGACAGGCTGTAAACATCGATCCGTGGGCTGCAATGTTCAATGACGCTTGGGTAAGCCAAACACTGCATATGACAATTGCGGCATTTGAAGCTACTGCTTTCGGTGTTGCAGGTCTTCATGCAATTTTATTGTTAAGGAAAAAGAATGTTCTCTTACATAAACGCGCTATGATAATCGCACTTGCAATCGGTAGTGTTGCCGCTATAATTCAACCGTTAAGCGGCGACTTTAGCGCAAAGGATGTCGCTAAACGTCAACCGATAAAACTTGCAGCAATGGAAGGTCAATTTGAAACTGAAAAAGGCGCCGGGTTAACTATTGGCGGAATTCCGAACCAGGAAAAGCGTACTATGGAATACGGAATTAAAATTCCCAAAGCGCTAAGCTTCTTAGCTTACGGTGACTTTGATGCAGAAGTAAAAGGATTAAATGATTTTCCCGAAGAATATTTGCCTCCGGTAGCATTTGTACATTTTTCTTTTCAAGTGATGGTTGCTTGCGGAACTTTTCTTGCCGCACTCGGAATTATTTTTTGGATAATTTGGTTCAAGACGAAAGATTTTCTGCTTCATCCTAAATTTTTAAAAGTTGTTGCTGTCGGCACTCCGCTTGGTTTTATTGCCGTTGAAACGGGATGGATAGTTACCGAAGTGGGCAGACAACCATGGATAATTTACGAGATACTTACAACTGCGGAATCAGTTTCACCCGTACCGGGTCAAATTTTTCATCTAATTGTTTTTGTAATAAGTTATATGATTTTAGCATTCGCAGCAGTGTGGCTTATGCGCAGGCAGATAAAAGCGCTTGATAACGATTTCCCCGAAGAACAATTAAAAACTGCGGAGTAGTTATGTTATATGTTGTAATTCTTTTTTTACTTGCATCGGTTTATCTTTATTGTCTGCTTGGCGGTGCTGATTTTGGCGCCGGTATCATCGAACTTTTTGCACGGGGCAAAAGTAAATTGCACACGAGGGCTCTCGTTACCCGGGCAATGGCGCCAATATGGGAAGCAAATCATATGTGGCTCATTATTACAATTGTAATTTTATTTAATGCCTTTCCGCCCATATATACCCGGATATCAATTACACTTTACATCCCTTTAATTTTAATGCTTCTCGGAATCATACTTAGGGGAACGTCGTTTACTTTCAGACATTACGATATAAAAACAGACTTTTCGCAGGAAGTTTATTCTAAAATTTTTGAAGTGGCGAGTTTTATTGTTTCATTTTTTCTCGGTATGCTTATCGGAGCTGTTGTATCCGGAAAAATTATGCTTCATCCGGAAGGATTTTGGGAAGCATACATGAATCCCTGGCTCAACTGGTTTTCAATTTCAACAGGATTATTTGTTACAACAATTTTTGCTTTCATTGCTTCCGTGTTTTTGATTGGCGACAGTGACAATGAAGAACTCCGCAAAGAGTTCATAGGCAAATCCCAAAAGGCTACTTTATTAATGATTGCAGCAGGCGGATTGGTGTTTGTTGCTTCAATTATTGAAAATGTGGATTTTGCTTTCGATTTTATTTCAAATCCTTTCAGTATCGGATTAATTGCTGCTGCAACTGTAGTATTGCCAATATTATGGATGGTTATTAAGCGGGGGAAAAAGTGGTCGTCGAGAATAATAACAGGCGCACAACTTCTATTTATTATCTCCGCCTTTTATGCGGTTTACTTTCCAAAGATTGTTGTATTTAAAGACGCAGAGGATTTAACTTTGTTTAATTCTGCTGCCCCGGATATTACTGTTTCGTTACTTGCATGGGCGTTGATGCTCGGTTCATTATTAATTTTCCCTGCACTTATTTACTTGCTGAGAGTTTTCAAACACCTCGAAGATAAGAATGGTTGGACGTCAACGCCATCCTAATTATAAGTTGCAGACGAAACATTTTTTAAGATAACAGAATCACTCAGCTAAGAAAGAATCATTTCCTTCATTCGAAACTTTGTCTAAAAAATCGGCGGCAAAATCCTCGATCATTTTTGCGGCTTCACTGTTTTGTGTTGAGCGGCGGTATGTATCTGCCATTTTTAGCATCACCTGATGAAAATGTTTTGACATATCATTAACCATCATTTCCTTTGTCCAAAGGTCAATGCCAAGCGTAACTTCCTCGCTTTTATCCCAAAGAGAAAGCATTAAAGTTTTTGATTCGAGTTGTCCTTCAAATCCGGAATCTGTCGCCTCCCAAAATATTTTTTCTGGAAGTTTATTATCGTCGAGTTCGACTGTCAATTTTATTAATGAAGTTTTAGCCATTGCCGATTAATTTTTGTTATTTGTTAAAACAAAGATAAAGAATAGATTAATAATCTTTATACACAGCATAACCTTTTTTTACAAGTTCGTCATTCACATTCATGTAGCTGCCGTTATCGAGTGGGAGCCAAATTTCGGCAAGATACCTTCCGTATTTTTCTCTTTTGTCTTTAATTGTTTCGATGACTAATTCTTTTTTCCAGACTAACTTCTTTAAATAATCGCGGGAAATTTTACCCGCTTCTTTTTCTTCGCCTCTTAGCTCCGGCGCATTGATCCTGTACAGTCTGAGTTTTTCACCCTTCATCCAGGTATGAAGACCAAGGTCGATATCTACGGTAACTGTATCGCCGTCATAAACTTGAGTTACAAATGCTTTGTAGTGGTACAATGTCTGTTCCATAATAAGCCTTTATTTTAATCGATGATAAAATTATATTTATGTAGTAATTAGAACCGGTAAAATATAAATGAAAAAAATCTTTGCAGCAATCAGCTTATTTATTATTCTAAATTCTTCCTCTCTTTTCGGGCAGGATGTTTTTGGTGTAGGCGCATTTATTGGCGGCGGAACAATTAAGGGCAATTCGCCAGCACAGGGAAGCTACACTGCTTCTATATTTATAGAAACGAATATGCCATTTGTGAATATTGCATTATTACGTTTAAGTTTTTTATACGCGGCGGATTTTAATTCTATTCTACCCGACAGCCGGGTAGTTTACAATTCTTTTGTAAAAGGAATAACATTAAAAATGATGTTATCGCAGTTGTTAGAAAATAATTTTTATCTCGAAGAAGGCATGGGGCTGCTTTTGTTGAACGATAGAACATTCAGCGATACAGATATAATGGATGCCGGATTAGCTGCATCATTACTTGCCGGAATTGATTTTAGGAATAATTTGGAAGCAGATGGTTTTAGGCTTGGCGCAGGCGTAGAATATGGATTAACTTTTACAAACACACTTGCAAGCTATATCTCTTTTCATTTACAAGGCGAATATTTTTTTTAACATCGGGAACGGGCTGTTGTAATTATACATTGTGAATTTTCCCGTTTCTGACGGATTAGTAATAAAGTTTTGACTTATAATTTTATGTCACTCACATTGAATAAAAAAAAAGCTGCCTTAGCAGCTTCCAAAAATCAACGATGTCTATTTCTATCCCGATCTTTTTTGTTTTTCTTCTTTGCAAAAGAAAATTTAATATCTCTTTTTTGTGAAGAAAAACTGCCTCTTTTTTTCTTGGCGCCTCTTCCGGAAGATTTCGATTTGCCGGCAGCAAGTTCAACTACAACTTCGCGCTTTTTATAAACCTGCCCCTGAAAGCTGTTTAATATTACTTCTTTAAAATCGCTGTCCACCTCGAAGAAAGAAAAATTCCTGAGAATTTCAATCTGCCCTATTTCAATCGTACGGATATCAGTAAAATCGTTTATAAGCCCGATTAAATTTTGAGGTTTAATATCATCCATCTCGCCGAGATTTATAAAGAACCGCGTATACTCGGTATCGGATTGTCCACGTGAACCTTTACCATCCATTTTAACACTAAGCTCGGGTGCATTTTGGTAATAATCGAGGAAGCGATTGAACTCAACCGAAACGAACTTTTTAATTAACTCTTCACGGTCGAGCCATTCGAGTTTTTTATAAATCGCCGGAAGGAATGAATTGATTTTCAAATCATCAACTTCAACTTTTTCCATTTTATCGATAAGATGAAAAAGCTGTTTTTCACAAATTTCTCTTCCGCCAGGAATAGGAAGAATTGAAAACTGTTTGCCGAGCTTCTTTTCAATTTGTGCGAGCTTATGTTTTTCTCTTGTACTTGAAATCATTATCGAGGTACCAGCTTTGCCTGCACGACCTGTTCTACCGCTGCGGTGTGTATAAATTTCAAGTTCTTCGGGAAAATTATAATTTATAATATGTGTAAGATCATCAACATCAAGACCCCTTGCGGCTACATCGGTTGCAACGAGTAGGGAAACATTTCTAATCCTAAATTTTCCCATCACTTTATCGCGCTGAATTTGAGTAAGGTCGCCATGAAGCGGTTCGGCATTATAACCGTCTTTCATTAATGACTCAGCAACTTCCTGTGTTTCCATTCGCGTGCGGCAAAAAACTATCCCATAAATATCGGGATGAAAATCTACTATTCTTTTTAATGCAAGGTATCTGTCTTTAGATTGAACAAGGTAAGCGATATGATTAACATTTTCGGCACCGGCGTTTCTCTTTCCAATAGTTATTTCAATAGGTTTTTTCATATACCTATTGGCTATTGTTGCGACTTCCCTTGGCATCGTAGCCGAAAACAACAACGTGTTTTTCCCTGACGGCGTTTCACTTAAAATGGATTCCAAATCTTCTCTAAAACCCATATTCAGCATTTCATCAGCTTCATCAAGAACTATTGTTCTAATTTTATCAAGCTTAACAACTTTTCTATGAATCATATCAAGAAGCCGCCCCGGTGTGGCTGAAATAATGTGTGCGCCCTTTCTAAGCATTTGAATCTGACGGTCAATGCTAGCGCCGCCAAATACTGCTGCAATTTTTATATCAGTTTTATATTTGGCATAACCGGAAAGGTCATCAGCGATTTGCAAACACAATTCTCGCGTTGGTGAAAGGATTAAATATTGTGTTTGTTTTCCTGATGAATCTACGTTCTGAATTATCGGCAAACCGAATGCTGCCGTTTTGCCTGTGCCAGTTTGTGCAAGCGCAACAATATCGTGGGTATCGTCATTTAATAAATGAGGAATTACTTCCTCCTGCACGGGCATCGGGGTTTCAAACCCCTGTTCTTTTATCGCTTTTAAAATCTTATCTTCAATTCCTAATTCTTCAAATGTCTTAGACATATATTCTTAATCTTCTTCTAATTGTTTTTGATTTATTATACATTCCAGCTAACTGCTGATAATTTAAGCTCAAGTTCTTCAAGCTCTTTGGAAATTCTTTTCCGCATTTTTTCGGTTTCTTCAATTAATTCCGGTATTAATGCTTTATAATAATTTATGCCGTCAGAAATATTTTTTTTGAATACTTTGAAGAAATCATCTTTTTGCGGTGGAATAGGTTTTATACTTTCCTCAATTTTACTAATTAAGTAATTGGTGTAAAGGGAAATTTCTTTTATAAAAACATTCGGGCGGTTTTCTGATGTTATCAAATTTGTTCGACCATAAATATGATCGACCATTTCTTTTAATCCAGTTATCTTTGAGAAATAAGCGAGGTTTGGACCCGGACAAACTGCTACAGTCTGGCTTTGTTTAGGCGTTTTAAATTCATTCACTATTAACGCTGACGCAATAAGCCCTTCGCATAAACATGTTTTTTCCACCGCTGCATCTATTCTCTCGTTTAGCTCAAACTGATTAAAACCATTTGACTTTATTTCGGTTAATTTTTTGTTCAGGTAAGTTATTGAAGCAGTACATAGCGGTTTTTCTGAAAATTCTTTATTTGATAAAAGAAATTTTTTTGCACAGGGACTGCCCGGTTTTCCTTGAGCAACTTTAAACATTTTTTCGGCGTCTCTTTCGTTACCTCTTAGGCTGTTAAACGGCACGCCCAAAGGGGAGATGTTGCTGAGGTACAAATCTTCTTCGCCGGCAGCGCTTAACTTTTCAAGCGTATCTTTATCAACATTCATAACTTCAGGAACGAGTAAAAACGGACTGCCCCAGCCGGTTGATGAGACGCCATACTTTCTCATCATAAATTGATGCTCAGAATAAGTTCCAAGCCCGCCCTGTACCGTTAAAGTGTAACGGGGATCTGTCCCATTAAACTTTATATTTTTTCTATTTAGCGCATCATAAAAAATTTCTGTTACTGAATTTAACAGTTCATCTTTTCGTTTATTAAATTCATCCATTATCGGACCTAACAAAAATCCGTCGCTTGCAAACGCATGCCCGCCGCAGTTAAGTCCGCTTTCCACTCGATATTCAGATACCCACAATCCTTTTTTCGCTAAAAATTTTCCATGAATTAAAGCCGAACGGAAATCGCTTACTTTAATTATTATTTTCTTTTTAAAATTGCCTAATACATCCGGGTAAAAATCTTTGAACGTTTCTAAGTAGCTGAATAATCTGGGATTCATTCCTGCCGAGAAAACGATTGAGCTTTCTAAATCACTCATTGCATAACCACGAAGAGCGGCGTGGGCATCATTAAACTCGTTGCCGAGCAAATTACCGGCAGAATCGTAATTAGCCTTATCAACTTTGGACATGATATTAACGTCAATCGAACCTGGTTTTATATTATCGCGCAGCCATTGTTGAAGTTTGTCTATCAGATGATTATCGTCCGAGGAAATCATTTCATTGTATTTTATTTTTAGTGCGGAAAGCGCTGGAAGCATCTCAAAGTATTTACTGATCTCGCTCCCTTTTTCGAACAAGGAATTGCGCAGATCTTCAAAACGCTCTCTCACCATAACATTAATCATATTGAGATATGCTGTAATGCGGGCTGCCCTGGCATCAGGTGCTTTTACTGAAATAGGGAGATATTCTTTACCGGCAGCGAGCAAATATTTTTCTCGCAGCAATTCCATCAGCGTGTCGTCAATAAGCGATATTACTGAAGAGATGCCGTATTTCGCTACTTTTAACGGAGCATCAACGGAAAATCCAACTCCTAAAACGGGTATGTGAAATTGATGAAGATGAATATGACTATTCATAGATTTTTTGTAATATATTCCTGAACGGGCAAGTCGTTATCGGTCTGGAAATAAGCAAGGGGATAATATAAAAATATACCAGCCGGTTTATTTTCCTGTGGATAGTTACGGAAAGTAATAATAAAAATTGCTCGAACAATGGGTAAAGTAATTTAATTTCGACGTAAAGCTACAAAAATAATTTGAAACTACCATACTGATAATTATCCCCCTTTGTAAATCTATTGTAATAGTTATCTCAAAATGATTGCCTTAATTGCCGGACGGATTATTGGCAATAAAATTTTTGGATCTCCTTTTATTTACTCGATAAAATGTCTCATCACTTTAATTGTGTGTTCTTCGCAAACTTTACAAAATGGTTTTGTGCCTTTGGAAAACATCAAGCAGTCAAGCATCGGGCGGTACATTCCTTCGGCGGAATAACCGGCTCCTTCAAAAGCGCCTACAAGGTTCCAGAATTTGCTGCCTTTGAGATATTTATCTACTTCATCGCTGTGTGCTTTATCTTTTTTGTTATACTCATCCTGTGCAGCTTCTATTTCTGTTTTTGACGCTTGGCTCCGTTTTAAATCAGCGATATGTCTATTCATTTCTCGTCTCTCTTTTTGCCATTTATAATCCGTCGCATCGTAATCTTTTTTCTCCCACAAAGTGGGCAGTTCAATTCCTTGAGAAATTAAATGCTTCCATTTTAAATTTTCCTTATCAAGCAGACGGGTAATATTCGGTTCAACCGGTTCGAGCCCGGCGGTATAAAATTCATTATAAGCAACATCGGAAGTGTAATATTCATCCGCTAAACCGGCGAACGAATGTCCGAACTCATGCAAAAATATGTAATCGCTGAATTGATTATCGCTGGCGAATGTGCAGTAAAAATTATAAATACCGCCGCCGCCGTATCGGGGACTATTAACCATAATATAAATTGCATCGTAAGGCACAAAAGCAGCAAGGTCGCGCATTGTTTTATTATCTTCGGTCAACAAATATCTTTCTGAGCCGAGTGAATAGAAGGTTGTATTGAGAACGGTATTTTTATAAATGCCAGCGCCCGGTTCGTCGGTTCCAATTTCTTCAGAAGGCTTGAACACGCCATAAACGTTTATATTTTTTTTATGCGTCTTAAATGGCTCGTGATTTATAAGCAATTCTGTAAATCGTTTCAAATCTTTTTCAAACTTGTCTTTTTCTTCAATTGTATATCCGTCACCTAAAATTGCCACATCAAGTTTACTGTGCGGGTTACCATTGTCAAGCGATTTAATTACTGTTACGCCTTTGCCTTTTATTTCATCCTTGATAATGTAAAAATCATCCGGGTCAATTTTTACACTGAATATTTCATTCAACTTATTTTGTTTATCTCTTTTTTCGATTGAAAATATTATTGACTTGTTAGGATAGGGAATGATAGCGCTTTCGTGAAAAGCTTTTTTGATACCGCTGGCGGCTGCTTCGCTCGTTTGGTATTCTTTAAAATAACTGTCGAATCCTTTTGAAAATATTAATCTTCCGCTTCCGGCATCATAGATTTTGTAATAATATGCACCGTTGTTAAAATTATCAATCAGATGAACTAAGCTTCCCGCCCATCCGGTAGTTGACTTATCATAACCATAAATATGGTCGATTGTTACTAATTCACTCACAGCATCGCCAGTGTGGTGATAATCAATCCGCATGGTCGCGTTTGTGAAGTAATCAACAAAATCAACCTGCTGTGCTGATGCTGAAAAAATCGAAACTAAAAAAAATATTGCTAAATATATTCTTCTCATTGTTGCTCCTTTTGTTCAATTATTCTTTGCAAAACTAAATAAATTGAAGATTAAAAACGTATGACGGATTTAATTAAACTTGTGTTTTTTAAGGTGTCAAAGATCTTTGAATTTTAATGTCAGTATTCGATTTATTTTGTTCTTCATATTGTTTGTGAAGATATTTGGAGTGCAAATATTTTTTCTGAGGATAAGATGCGTTTAATAATTTTCATTTTTGTTTTATTAACATTGCAGAATGTATGCTCACAAACTTTAACGGTCACATCACCGGGAAATATTCTGTCTCTAAAGTTTGAGTTGAAAGAAGGCGGTGCTTATTATTCCATTTACAGATTTGGAAATGAAATAATAAAACCTTCTCGACTCGGATTTATACTTAAAACTTCTCCCAATTTTGATGACGGATTTTCCATAAAAAATTCAAAAACAAATTCGTTTGATGAAACATGGACTCAGCCATGGGGCGAGGTGAAAGACATCCGGAATAACTACAATGAAATTTTTATCGAACTTGAAAAATATTCATCTCCGATAAGATTAATGAATTTAGTCTTCAGAGTATATGACTGCGGCATCGGTTACAGATATGAAATTCCCGAACAAGCGGCTTTATCCGATTTTGAAATTATGGATGAACTTTCGGAATTCAATTTAAGCGGTAATCATTCTGCCTGGTGGATTGGCGCATATCAGTGGAACCGGTATGAATATCTTTATAAAAACACACCTTTACAGAAATTGGATACCGTTCATACACCGCTAACGATGGAAACAAAAGATGGAATATTCTTAAGCATTCATGAGGCAGCTTTAACCGATTATCCAAGTATGACGCTAAAAAGAACCGGCGGAAATAATTTAAAAGCTGATTTGGTTCCATGGTCGGACGGAGTAAGAGTAAAAACTTCTACTCCGATGAAAACACCATGGCGGACAATTCAAATAGCGGACACACCTGGAGACTTAATAACAGATTATTTAATTTTAAACTTGAATGAGCCAAACAAACTTGATGATGTATCATGGATTAAACCCGGCAAATACGTTGGCATTTGGTGGGAGATGCATCTTGGAAAAGCAACCTGGGGCTCCGGCGAAAGACACGGCGCTACAACTGAAAACGCAAAGAAGTATATTGATTTTGCAGCTAAGTATGATCTCGATGGTGTTTTAATTGAGGGATGGAATATAGGATGGGACGGCGATTGGGGAGCAAACGGAGATATATTCAACTTCACCAAACCATATCCCGACTTCGATATAAACGAAGTAACGCTTTATGCAAAAGAAAAACGTGTGAAGATAATCGGTCATCACGAAACGGGAGGCGGAATTTTAAATTATGAAAAACAGCTTCCAGCCGCATTAGATTATTACACGGAACTTGGTATTAATGTCATTAAAACAGGCTATGTAAATCATGGTCAAAACATAAAGCGTGTTGATGAAAAAGGGGAAACCGTAAAAGAATGGCATCACGGACAATATATGGTTCGGCATTACCGCAAAGTTGTTGAAGAAGCAGCTAAAAGAAAAATTATGCTTGATGTCCACGAGCCGATTAAACCAACCGGTATCCGCCGCACTTATCCAAACATGATGACAAGAGAAGGCGCGCGCGGGCAAGAGTTTGATGCGTGGGATCCTAATGGCGGCAATCCGCCCGAACATACACTTATACTTCCATTTACGCGTCTGCTTGGCGGACCTATGGATTTTACGCCGGGAATTTTTAATCTAACTTTTAATAATGAAAAACCCGGCAACCGCGTTAATACAACACTTGCAAAACAATTAGCTCATTATATAATCATTTACAGCCCGCTTCACATGGCTGCAGATTTGCCTGAAAATTATGAAGCCAATTTAAAACCTTTCAAGTTTATTATTGACGTACCGACAGACTGGCAAGAAACTGTCGTTCTTAATGCTTCAATCGGAAACTATTTAACTATTGCGCGAAAAGATAGAAATAGTGAAGATTGGTTTCTCGGCAGCGCGACAGACGAACACGGAAGAACTTTTAATGTGCCTCTTAACTTTTTAACTGCGGGGAAAAAATATTTAGCGGAAATTTATAAAGACGGCGAAGATGCCGATTGGCAAACGAACCCTTATTCAATAGAAATTGTAGAGGAGGAAGTAACAGGCAGTTCTATTTTGAAAATAAGACTTGCGCCGGGGGGAGGAATGGCTGTGAAATTTAAATTGGTTGATTGATTGCATTAAATTATTAGCCGAAGTTTTGATATTTCCGTTTTTATTTCTGTTGTTATAAATCCCCTTTTTTAATATGTTTCTAACCACCTTTATAATTTATTAAGGAAAAATTTCATGGATAACAGGAACAATTATTTATTCCCGGCTGCAATTTTGGGATTAAGTTTCATCATAAGTATTATTATTTTTACTTTTGTTTGGAAGGCTAAATCTGAAGAAAACCAAACAATTAATGTAACCGGTTCTGCAAAAAAAGAAATAGTTTCCGACATCGGAATTTTAAGAGGAAGCATAAACGTGCAGATGGGAAGTAAAGAATCTGCATACAGAGAACTTGAAAGACAGAAACCTCTTCTTATTTCCTATTTAAAATCAGAAGGATTTGAAAAGAATAAAATTGAGTTTTTTACAATAAACAGTTATCCAATTTATGAGATGGGATCAAATGGTTATCAAACTCAAAATGTAATTGGATATGTTTACAACCAACGGATTGAAGTTCAATCGAACGATGTTAATAAAATCAAAGAACTATCGCTTAAAATTTCTTCAATCATTGAAAAAGGTGTGGACTTTAATGTTGAAGTGCCGGAATATTATTACACAAAAATAGCAGAATTGAAAATTGAAGTTCAGGCGGAAGCTGCAAAAGACGCAATGATGCGCGCTCAAAAAATTGCCGAAGCAACCGGCAGAGATTTAGGCACGATGACAAGCGCAAGGATGGGAGTTTTGCAAATTACTCCACGGTTTTCAAATATGATTTCAGATTATGGTATTAATGACGTCAGCTCGATTGAGAAAGAAATTACAGCGGTTGTTAATGCTTCATTTAAAATTGATTAATTACTAACAAATTCAGAAAGACAAATGACTAAACCTCAAATTTGGGTAGCAGCTTTTTTAGCGGCATTTATTTTATTGTTTATGCTCGGTAGATTAACTAAAAGTTCTGCGGAAGAAGAAATGATGCCGGGAAGCAACGAGCTGCCGCAAACAGGTATGAGTTCCGGAGATGTAAGCCCCGAGCAGTTGCTTGGAAGATTGGGCTGTACTAATTGTCACGGTCAAAATCTTGAGGGCACAAAAATGGGACCTGCGCTTGTTAATTTAAACGAGCATTGGAGCAAAAACGAACTTACAAACTACCTCCGCAATCCTTCCTCTTATATGGATAATGAAAGATTTAAAGTCTTTAAGGAAAAGTTCCCAAATGTTATCATGCCGGCGTTTGGCAATGTTAATGTTCAGGAATTAGGAAAATTGGCAGAATATCTTTTAAACAGATAATTTTAAGGGGCACAATTTATGTTAACAGAAATTCAATAGTAAAAGTTGTTCCCGCTTCTTTTTCATTCTTTAAATTAATAACTCACATTACGCAGATTGGCGTTTGCCGGATTAAGAGATCTCAACTTTGAATAAAAAACAAAAGATTGCTTCACTCGAAGACTCGTTCGCAATGACACAAGAGAAAAGTCATTGCGATCTCGCTTTGCGGGAGAAGCAATCTCAACAAATAAATCAGAATGCTTTCCCTCATGCGGGAATAGCTAACTGACAATCATCCGGCGATGCAGATGATTTATTTTTATCTTGTCCGGTTTTAAGCTATAGTTATTTCTTTTTCAAGATAAACATCCTGAATAACATTTAACAATTTAACTCCTTCGGTCATAGGGCGCTGGAAGGATTTTCTTCCGCAAATTAGTCCCATACCTCCTGCTCTCTTATTAATGACAGCCGTTCTTGCTGCATCAGCAAAATCGTTTTCGCCCGAAGCACCACCGCTGTTTATTAAACCTGCACGCCCCATATAATTACTAATTACCTGGTAACGAGCTAAATCAATGGGATGATCTGTCGTAAGATCAGTGTAAACTTTCTTGCTTGTTTTACCGAATTTTATTGCGTTATACCCGCCGTTATTTTCAGGCAATTTTTGTTTGATAATATCCGCTTCAATAGTTACGCCAAGATGGTTTGCCTGCCCGGTCAGATCTGCGGAAACATGATAATCTTTATCTTTTTTAAATTCAGGATTCCTTAAGTAACACCATAGTATTGTAGCAAGACCAAGTTCGTGGGCATACTGAAACGCTTCACTAACTTCTACAATTTGTCTGCTGCTTTCTTCCGAGCCGAAATAAATTGTAGCGCCAACTGCAGCAGCACCCATATCTAATGCCTGCTCCACACCGGCAAACATAATCTGATCGAATTTGTTCGGGTATGTTAAAAGTTCGTTGTGATTGATTTTTACAATGAACGGAATTTTAGGAGCATATTTTCTTGCCGTCATTCCGAGCACACCAAGCGTAGAAGCAACAGCATTGCATCCGCCTTCAATGGCAAATTTAACAATGTTTTCCGGATCAAAATAAATTGGGTTGGGAGCAAAAGATGCACCGGCTGAATGTTCGATCCCCTGGTCAACCGGAAGAATTGAAACATAACCTGTGTTTGCCAAACGTCCTGTGCTAAAAATCCACTGCAGATTTTTTAACACGTTAATGTTTCTATCTGTTTGTGCAAAAACTCTGTCAACAAAATCTGCGCCCGGCAGGTGTAATTGTTCTTTAGGAAATTTTGCTTTGTGTGTAAGCAAATCACCGGCTTCACTGCCGAGATATTTTTTAATTTCATCTATCATGATGGTTCTCCATGTATTATTTTTTTTAATGCTAACAATTTCTATAGGTTTAGCACCTCTAAGATAAGGTTTCGAGCCTTTGAATTCAATTTAGTATGGCGTAAAAATTACATCATCAAAAAAAATAGAAACGATTGGAAATGCTAGTTGGGATTATTGTGGCGAATTGGCAGAATATTAGTGTATTAAAAATTTACCTGCATGAATGAATGAGAATGCATGGATGCATGGATGCATGCACATAAATTAATCATTCAATCTTCTCCGTAAGCCGAAGGACGGATTAGCGGGGGGAAAGGATTATGTCCCGTCACCGCATTTAATAACTTTTTTCAAGTGCGGGATTCGGGATGAATCCTTTTAACGTTATACGTTTTTTAGAGTTCCTTAATATCGCAAATTAATTTTTGTATCTTTTCCTTTAATTCTGGCAAGTCTTCCCTGGCTGTTTTCCAAACCACTTCTATATTTATTCCGAAATAATCGTGAATTAATATATCTCTCATTCCCCCTATTTCTCTCCATGGAATTTCTTTGTATTGGTTTCTTATTTCATCTGGTATTTTCTTACTTGCTTCCCCTATAATTTCTATAGCACGAACCAATGCAAATTGAGTCTTTTCATCTTTTTTGAATTCCTCGTATTCCATATTCATTATGAAAGAAATACCTTTTTCAATTGATTGATATATATCATTTAAATATATCTTAAAGTCTCTTTGTTTCTTCATATTGAGATTACTTCGCTTAATATATTTTTAATTAATTGTGGCTTCAAACTATCCTTCATAACTAAATCAACATTTATTTGAAGTTGGTCAGTAAGATAATTTTTCATCTCAATAAATTTTATTAGGCTTGGAATCTTGTTAAAAGAAACTAGCAAATCTAAATCGCTGCCGCTATCTTGTTCATTTCTCACATATGAACCAAATATTTCAATAGAATTAACTTCGTACTTTTGAGTTAAATATGGAAACAAAGTTCGCACCTTCGACAATATATTATCTAATTCATTTTTCATATTTAAAAAATGATATATTTTAATCACTAATTCAACTAAATAAAATATATTTTTGGAGAGAATTGTTTTTTGAGAATTCTCTTTTAGCTAACGGAAAAAATAAGCCGATTGAAACAACCGGCTTAAAATTTAATGAGAATTAATTACTTAGCTATGATTTGAATTAAAGCGCTTGCCACCGTGCGGTCAGCAGCATCGAGAAGGAATACTCTATAAAAACCCGGATCGTCAAAACTCAAATCGCTCTCATCAGTTTTAGCAAAGAAAACATACTTCATCTCAGGTTCGAGTACATAAGTAAATTTTTTATAATACTCAAATTTACTTTCAAATTTATTCCATTTGTCAAGTTGGATTGAACAATCAGCAAGATCTAAAGCATAATCGCACTTAACTATAACTGTCAAATAACCGGTTGTAAATCTGTCGGCAACGCCAACTTCACCATCATCGCCGTACTTTTCACAAAAGTACATTGCCGGCTGACTCTGAGCCAGTGCAGCAGTCCCGATGGCGGATAAAAAGAGAAACACAAAAAGAAGAGGAGAAAAGAATTTGGTATTCATATAGATTTCCTTCTGATAATAAATGATTTAAATAGTAATGAAAGTTCTTAGTAATTTAAGAAAGAATCGTGCCTAAAAAAAACATATTGAATTAGAGAAAATGAAATGTGAGTCGCAAAGCCTATACAATCTAATCTGAATGTTGTCGGTGAAAAACGACAATCGTTTAATAATAAAAAAAAGTTAGCGCGTTAAATTTTGAGCAGATAAGATCGATAACAATTGATAATTCATCGGTTAGTCAACAGAACAAAATTAAAGGATGACGCTAATGAAATATTCCGTGCGATTATTTTTTTTGTCCAGTGAGTTAGTAGTCACGTTACGAAAAATTTTTAATTGAATAACCCGCCATTTTCCACTGTATGCAAAATCCCGTAAGGCAATAAAATTTTACAAAACGATTGGCTTTAGCTACATTATGAGCCCAGATGCGGCTAACGCCATTAACTTTTTGCTAATTTTTCCCCGACCTAAAGAGGCTGTGTGAAAATCCTTAGCCCACAGTTTCAACTGTGGGAAAATAAACCGAAAACGAACAATTAGTAAACGTTTTAACGGTTTTTATTGAATATTAACACAGCCTCTAAAAGTAATGGCTAAGCAAAGTTTTAGTTTTATGCAAAAGTGAATATTAAAATAATTTTATTATTTTATTCACTATCTTTTTGAAAGAAAAAAAATTTTCGGAAGCAAAAAAATACAGAAGTTAAATTAAGAGATAAGATGAGCAATTATAAAAACATTAAACATGTTTGTTTCGACCTTGACGGCACACTTATGGATTCACATAAAACAATTTATAAAACTACAGTGAAAACCCTTGATGAGTTAAATATAAAACATAACCTGCGTGAGGAGGAATTGTACAAAAGAATCGGGCATCATTTTCTAAACATCTTTGCCGATTTAGATATTACGGTTGAAGATTTTGAACATTTTATAAATATCTACAAAGGATATTATTTTAATTTTATAGATTACTCGGTCATCTACCCCGATGCGCTTGAATTAATAAAAATACTGAATGATAAAGATGTTGCCGTTTCTTTATTAACAACTAAAGCTCAAGATCAAGCTGAAAAAATTTTAGCGTATTTCAAAATGACGCAAATGTTCAACTACATTATGGGACGTCGTGAAGGCGTTAAAACAAAGCCATCAGCCGAACCTCTATTAATAATTTGTTCTAAATTAAGTTTAAAAGCAAATGAGACTTTAATGGTTGGTGATACGGAACTTGATATTCAATGCGGCAAAGCTGCCGGGGCACTAACATGCGCAGTGACTCATGGTTACAGAACAACCGGGCAGCTTAAGTTTGAGCAGCCTGATTTGATTGTAAAAAACATGAAAGAATTAATTACTCTTTTAGAGTAAAAAAAACCTCCGGATTAAATATCTCCGGAGGTTTTCAATTTGCAACGAAAAGTATTATTAAAAACTACTTCATTCTATCACTCGCTTACTCTCTTACTTTAAATAAATCAGTTTGTGGATAAACAGATTGTCCCCTGTAAAAACTTTGAGAAAATAAATGCCTGATGATAAACCACCGGGCTGCCACGAAATTATCTCGCCACTTGTTATATCCACGCCTGTTAAGATTGTATCTATCTGCTGACCAATTACATTGAATAATTTGATAGTACAGTTTTTGAAGGCAGAAGGGAACTGAATATTAATTGTGCTATTAAATGGATTAGGGAAAAAAAACGGCTGCGCAGAAAATATTTCTTCGGTGTCTTCAACGTAAACAGGCGTTTTTTCTTTATATACATCGGTATATATTTTTACATTATTATTTATTACCTCCTCCTGAGAAATAAATATTTCTTCTTTCTCGTCTTTGTTTATATCATACGAAGTAGCGCCATAATAAGCGCCATGCGGATTTTCGTTTCTTTTAAGATAATAGATTTCATAATCGTGTGAACCTTCGTAACCTGTAAATTTTAGAATTATTACATTTT
>Ga0210034_1000605_pt1 | contig 37580 bp, 26 predicted proteins | sample CryGeymeta201505_FD_185466 | JGI IMG/M metagenome (GOLD analysis project Ga0210034, IMG submission 185466) | Groundwater microbial communities from Crystal Geyser aquifers in Utah, USA - Crystal Geyser metaG 2015-05 (SPAdes) (version 2) | ecosystem: Environmental > Aquatic > Deep subsurface >... | reverse complement strand
ATAAACCATCTACTACACAAATCACAGCGATTGCAAAAGCCATGGCTTGTTTGCATCAACATGATGTACCTGATTTTAAACGACAAAATCCGCGTGGCTTATTGTGGATGCAAGAAATTTCGGAAATCATTTTACCTAAATTAAATGTCGATGAACTTTCTTTACTGGAAAATACCTTAGCGGATATTAATCAAGTGAACTTTGAACTTTTGCCTAAAGGCATTATTCATTGTGATTTATTTAGAGATAATACGTTATATATGCATGATAAATTAATGGCGATTATTGACTTTTATTATGCTTGTTTTGATAGTTTGTTATTTGATATTGCTATTAGTGTAAATGATTGGTGTTTTGATAAACCTGAATTATTTCTTGATGCATATCAATCGGTGCGACCGTTAACGGATATTGAGTTGGAACATTTTCATTTAATGCGACGTGTTGCTTGTGTGCGTTTTTGGTTGTCGCGCTTGTATGATTTGCATTTTCCGGTTGAGGGTGCGTTGGTGCCGGTAAAAGATCCGGGTGAGATGTGGGATAAGTTGAGGATGTTGGGAAATTGATAAAAACACGTCACCCCCCCCGAACACTCCACGTCATTCCGAGCGTAGCGAGGAATCTCGGCTCTCCCCTACTTAAGGGGGCACTTTAATCGAGATTAGCTAAGCTAATCAATTGATTTCACAGTCAAAAGGAGATTAAAGTGCCTAAGTTCAATTGTATCTTAAATTTACCTGGTTTTTCCATAGCAAAAACGGAAGGTTATGACCCATTAATCTGGCATATCGTTTATCATCGAGTAGCGCGTTGTACGCACTGCGATGGGCGTCACGTGCGCAAAAAGAGTTCATATATAAGACGAGTTGCGCATGAGTTAATAGGTTATCGTCGAGTGTTACTTGAATTTAAAGCGTATAAGCTTTATTGTCACGATTGTCGGCGTTATGGGAATCAACGATTTCCAGGCATCGGTAAACATCAGCGCGCTACCCAACGTTTACAGCAGCAAGTATTTCATCATCATAGCCAAGGGATGTCCCAGCAAGATTTGTCGATTAATTTCAAGAAAAGTAAAGGTACGATAGAGCGCTGGTATCATCGTCAATATGAATTGGAGCATAAGGAACGTACGAATGTACCTTGCCCGACGGTATTAGGAATAGATGAACATTTTTTTAGTCGCAAACAAGGGTTTGCAACGACGTTATGTGATTTACGCAAGCATAAAGTATTCGATATAGTGAAGGGTCGAAGTGAAAAAGATTTGTCACGTTATTTTGCAAGTTTAACGGGAAAAGAGCGGGTAAAAGTGGTTTGTATGGATTTAAGTAGTAGTTATCGTTCTATTATCAGGAAACATTTTCCGAACGCCAAGATAGTGGCAGATAGGTTTCATGTGATACGTTTATTGCAGCATCAATGCATGCTGACATATCGCGAATTGTCGTCCACGATAAAGCATAATCGAGGGATATTAAGCGCATTACGAACAAGGCCGGATAGGTTAACGGAAAGCAAAAAGAAAAAACGCGATGAATTTTTAAATGCACATCCAGCAATAAAAGCGATATATGAATTTCAACAAGAATTATATGCGTTATTGATGAAGAAGACATTATGCAAAGTCAGGTGCCAACGACTAATACCTGTTTTTTTAGAAAAGATAAAAGCGTTGAAGGCAAGCCCATTTAAGCCGTTAGTCACGTTAGGTAAAACGTTGTACCAGTGGCGAGAAGAAGTGGTAAGGATGTGGCGATTTACCAAGAGCAATGGCATCACAGAAGGGTTTCATCGAAAGATGAAACTGATTCAAAGACGAGCGTATGGCTTCCGTAATTTTGAAAACTACAGAATGCGTGTTAGAGTGCTGTGTGGTTGATTAAGTGCCCCCTCAAATGGGAAAGACCCAAAGACCCTTGATTGAGTGCCCCCTCAAATGGGAAAGACCCGAAAAATTTGGTGCCGAAGCGCAGAATCGAACTGCGGACCTACTGATTACGAATAAATTAGTTGACTTATAACTTGTTGAATTTATTAACATTAATGTCGGGCGACTATGCTGTAAAGTCCCACAAAGCCCAGTAAATTCTAATCTAATCCCCGCAAAATTCCCGCAGGGTTTTAACGCTATAATTAAAATTTGTATTGTAGCGCCGTTTATAGCGATATTATATTCGGCGCTTAAAAACAATCGTAAAATACCATTTGCATTAATCAAAATATGAGGAGTCTATTTTGTCAAAACGCGCGAACATTTTGTCTTGCCAATCGGCAGGTTTTATGGTAGGCTATTTTTAATAACATTTCCAATTTCACCAAAAAAGTATTTTGCTTTGTTGCATTCGCAAGATAGCAAACGACTGAGTATAAAGTCAATCCACTATTAGCCAGTGATTGCATACAAATTTTTCTGTTTTTTTGTTGAGTTAAGTGATTTTTCGTTCAATAGGAGGTACGTATGTTGGAAGCTTATCGCAGTTTTCTTGATAAGAATAAATGGGTTTACCCGAACTGGGTAGTATCACTGGTGGCTAAACCACGGGGCCGGAATCCAGAGCATGCATTTATATTGGTTGAAGGGTTAACGCCAGAAGGAAATGTATGCATTCGTCGATATGATTTTGTTGTTGGAGATAATAACGAAGAGGATAGTGTTGTAACGCTTGTTAAAAGACGTGCTGGTTGTGTCGTGATAAAAGAAACGCTGGGAGCGCAAGCGGAATATGACGAAGCAAAGTATCAACGATATTTTTGGGCAAATATTTTGAAAGACATAGAGCAAGCCCAGGGTTGTAGTGGAGCAAGCTGGATAATTACTGCAGAACAGGCGGAGGCATTAGATGCAGCGGTAAGAGCAGACCATATCACGCCACCGGATTATCAAATATCGGGTGATGCAGGATTCTTAGCAGCGAGCAGTAGTCAATCTGGTCATAACTGTTACACCTGGTCACGCAAGAAGTTACTGGATTTAAATGATAAAGATATTAGCCAAGATGAGCGATTAAAATTACAGCTTAGTGATTTTATCGCAGCGAGAACGACGAAACATATCCATATGCCCGTAGAAGTAGACCCATCGAGCCCGTGTTGTGTGATGTAAAAAGCGGCGGTTCCAAAATGTAACGACTAATATTTCAAGAATAGGAATATAGCTAAAATGTTTACATCCACACAACAAGAACGACTTATCACACAAGAAGAACAAGCGATACTAGCAACTGCTAAAAACAAACTGCTTCGTATGCAAGTGCCGAATCATCAAACGGATGCCAATGCAGCGGAGTGGGTAGCGATATCGAGTCAAATATACGTCCCCCCTGAGGCGGAGCGTTTTGGAAGAGTGGAGCCACTTTCGTTAGCAACCGTGTGCCAGGAGTTTATGGCAAGTCAAGAAAAAAGGCAATTTGTTCTTTTAGGGGCACCGGGTGCGGGTAAGACGACCTATCTGAAGCATTGGTACCAGCAACAACGAGCAATAGTGACCCAAGGTGATGGTGCATGGCCATTGTTTATCGCATTAAACCGGGCATTGTCGGATAGTCATATTCGCCAAGACCATTTACTTGAAGATTATCTGAAAAATAAGGTTGGTTTAACGGTAGAAGAAGTGAATGTCGTCAAAGGACATCAAGCATTGCTGTTATTGTGTGATGGTTATGATGAAATCAGCGATGAAGGGAATTTATATCAAGCGAATCATTGGGGCGAGTGGGCGCATTTAAAGTGGGTGATAAGCAGCCGCCCAGAAAAGTTTGGTACGATGACATCAATTGACGCATTACAGGCGCGCTTATTAAAGAGTTTTTCGCCGACACCGGTGGGGAGGATAGGGGCGGCTATTCCGGCGAGTTTACGCATTTATACGATGAGTGGGTTACGCGCAGAAAAAGTTAGGGAATATATTCGTCAATGGCAAGCATTAGCGACGACGGATTGGGGGATAGCGGATTATGAGCAACAGATTGACACGATACCCGGGTTAAAGGAATTAACGAGCAATCCGGTGATATTGAGTTTAGTGCTGTATGCATTGCCGTCATTGGCGAAAAAGTATGCAGGTAAAACGGATATAGAGCAACGTCATTTACAACGGATTGATGTGTATGCACAATTTGTACAGGTATGGTTTCAGTCACAAGTGACACGCGTGATGGACAAAGTGAGGGAAGCGGATGACAATGAAAATAAGGGGCGATTATTAAGCAAGTTAACGAAAATACGTTTTAAAGAGACTGAGCCATTTAATTGGATAGCGGCGTTAACGAATTATACGAAACAATTAGCGTATTGGAGTTTGTTGAATGGAGATATGGGTCGATTAGCGTTAGAGATACCGACAGAGCAGACGTGCCAGCGTTACTTATTGGATGACCCTGAGCGGGGGATAAATTTATCAGACCAGCTAACGGAGCGTGAGCAAGGTATTCTGTTGATGGCATTACGCTCGGGTTGTTTATTGCGCTGTGAGTCGGCGTATTTCAAATTTTTTCATAAATCGCTGATAGAATATTTTGCGCAAACACATATATTTGGGGGTACGATAGGGCAATTGAATTTAGCCATGCATGCAATTCACCCTGAGGCGGAGCCATTAAATACGCAGATAGCGGAGCCTAATTTATTACGGATGTTAGCCGAGCAGGTGAGGGGAGATGAAACCAACCATTTACGAGACAGATTAATTGCGTTAATACAGGAATCGCGAGCACAACGGGATTTAGCCTTTGCGGCGAGCAATGCGATGACCATTTTGAATTATGCGAAAGAGCGATTAAATGCGATAGATTGGTCAGGGGTACGTATCCCGGGGCGGATTTATCGAAAGCGCTATTGCATATGGCGAATTTCCGAGGAGCGGATTTATCATGGGTCAATTTTGACGGGGCGTATTTAGCGGGAGCAGATTTACGCGACACGAATTTGCAAGGCTGTCATTGGGGATTTAAGCCCGTACGCAGATTTCAAGCACACATTACTGCCCTTGTCTATACCCCGGATAATCAGTGGTTGGTGGTAGGGGATAAAAAGGGTCACCTGCATTTTATCCATCGCGCCAGTGGCTTGGTTGCATATGAAAAGAAACATTATCGACTTTTCCAAGCACCAAGCGATGCAGTGACGCGTTTAGCGGTTTCGGGCAATGTGAAACAACCAGGGCAATGGCTAGCCTCAGGGAGTAAAGGTGGTACTATTTATTTGTGGTCATTAGTGACTCATCAATATCAGGGCAAATTACCTTCGCAAGCAAGCCAAGCAGCCATTAGGGCATTAGCCTTTCATCCGACGGAAACGACATTAGCCTCTGCTCAAGGTAATCATATTTACCTCTGGGATATCGCAAGGAAGCGTGTTTTACGCATTTTGCGCGGGCATACAGCTACAATAAACTGCCTTACCTATTCGCCGGATGGCTTACAGTTAGCGTCGGGTAGTAAGGATAAGACCCTTCGGCTTTGGGCTCTCACGGATGCACATGCGGCGAGTCGTGCATTGCGCGGGCATACAGATTGGGTAACCTGCCTTGCCTATTCGCCGGATGGTTTGCAGTTAGCATCGGGCAGTGAGGATGACACCATTCGGCTGTGGGCTATCACGGATGCACAGGCGGCGGGTCGCGAATTGCGCGGGCATACAGATTGGGTGAGCTGCCTTGCCTATTCACCGGATGGCTTACAGTTAGCGTCGGGCAGCGGGGATAAAACCGTTCGTCTTTGGGCTCTCACGGATGCGCATGCGGCGAGTCGTGCATTGCGCGGGCATACAGATTGGGTAACCTGCCTTGCCTATTCGCCGGATGGTTTGCAGTTAGCATCGGGCAGTGAGGATGACACCATTCGGCTGTGGGCTATCACGGAGGCACATGCGGCGGTTCGTGAATTGCGCGGGCATACAGATTGGGTAACCTGCCTTGCCTATTCACCGGATGGCTTACAGTTAGCGTCCGGCAGTGAGGATAACACCCTTCGGCTGTGGGCTCTCACGGATGCACAGGCGGCGAGTCGTGCATTGAGCGGGCATACAAGCAGGGTAAGCTGTCTTGCCTATTCGCCGGATGGTTTACAGTTAGCGTCGGGCAGTTGGGATAAAACCCTTCGGCTGTGGGCTCTCACGGATGAACATGCGGTGAATCATGAATTGAGAGGACATACAAATGTGGTGAGCTGCCTTACCTATTCGCCGTATGGTTTTCAGTTAGCGTCAGGCAGTTTGGATAACACTATTCGACTTTGGGCTATCACGGAGGCGCATGCAGTGAGTCGCGAATTGAGTGGGCATACACGTGCGGTAACCTGTCTTGCCTATTCGCTGGATGGCTTACAGTTAGCGTCGGGCAGTGTGGATAAAACCATTCGGCTTTGGTCTAGCATGGATGCACATGATGTGGGTCGTGAGTTAAGAGGGCATACAGGTACAGTAAGCTGCCTTGCCTATTCGCCGGATGGCTTACAGTTAGCATCGGGCAGCAGGGATAACACCATTCGACTTTGGGCTCTCACGGATGCACCTGCGGTGAGCCGTGCATTGCGCGGGCATACAACTAGGGTAGAGTGCCTTGCCTATTCGCCGGATGGCTTACAGTTAGCGTCGGGCAGTTGGGATAACGCCGTTCGGCTGTGGGATAGTCAGACGGGCGATTGCTTACAGGTCATCGAGGCTGGGTGTCATATACACGCTTTTCACTGGCAAATACAAAATGAAAAGTATTATTTACAAGTAGCTGGGTCTTATGATGAAAAAATACAGCATTTTGTATGTGAAGTGACACAGCGTTCTGCAAAACTCATGACATGCATCGATGCTAATTTACTGTCTTACGCACGCTGTTATCAACACATGGCTATTCATCAAGCGCGGGGAATACCCAAAAACAAATATCGTTTTTTAGCATTAGAAGGGGCGATAGGCAAACCAAGGTTATTGCTCGATATCGCTGTGGATGAAACTATTTTACAGGAAGAAGACAGTGAGCTAAAAAAGTTAATTGAATTAAAAAACATGCTGCAACAACGACGTGAGTGTCAACAACAAGCGAAGAGTCTATTTGATAGTTGCTACCTGATATCTTATCAGGTATGGATGATATATTTATTACGGGTAGGTTTGCCATATTATGGGGTGAACGCTAGTTACTGTGATTCCAGGAGTAATCGTCATGTTTATGGATTATTAGAGGGATTAAATCAATTAGGGCAACGGGTATTGATACGATTTGATTTAGTGCAGGATGAAGCAAATAAGCGTTATGCACGGGTTAAAGTTAAAACAGATGTGATAGACAATGAAGAAACGAAAAGCCGGGCAGGCTTCATGGGGTTATTTGAGGGCAGCAGACAAGCCAACCCAGAGCTGTTGATTGGTTATCACAGTGGTAGTTTAGGTTTAAAAGCGATATTGACGTTAATTGATAAAATCATTCAAGAGCAATCAAGGCAAAGTTCCCAACAAAGGGAAAGTGAGCGCATACGCTATCGATTTTTTGGGGGGCATGATAGTCAAAGAACAAGCCACAATTGTTTGACTTGGCTCCGGCATGTATTAAGTGATTATGACGATTTAAGTTTACCCCGCGCGGCATTAGAAGTGTTGTATGTTGACCCGGCCTCGGCATTACCGGAAAGAGCGGGCTTTTTCGCGAAATTGCCGGTAGAAATAAAACGCAGCGATACGACGGAGTGGCATCAAGCGAGCGCGGATGAGCAACATCGACCGAGCAGGAAACATTGACGTGTTATTAACAACAGTAGAGGAGAAGTGATATGCCTATTCAAAATTTGGTATTTCAAGGGGGTAGTGTTAAGGGATTAGCCTACATTGGTGCGTTAGAATCGATGGATTTATCTGCAGTTAAGCGAGTGGCAGGCACATCGGCGGGAGCTATTACGGCGGCATTGTTAGCGGTTGGGTATTCTGTGTCGGGATTAAGAGAGGCATTTATGGGCTTAGATTTTGAGTCTTTTTTAGATGAGCAGAAAGGCAAGACGCAGCCATAAAGTAAAATACCCTTAATTGAGAGTCAAACAATTTTAGGAGTTAAAAAATGGCATCAATGGTGGATTTAAACACAGATGAAATGAAACATGAGGAAAAACAAATTCCTGTACCAGCCTTTACGCTAGCGGAGCTTGCAAGTGCAAATAAGGCTTCTTTATCAGAACAAAGCAATCGAGAACAGGTGACAACATCCATGGAAGTTACTGATAATGCATTTGCTGTCATCGCCGATGATGATACACTTGAGCCAATCGCACCTAAGGGTAGTACGCTGATTTTCGATGCGTTGGAAAAAGCAGGGCAGGCAGCGATGTTTGCTTTGATTCGTGAACAGGAAAATCAAACTGCCAAAATAAAGCTAGTTCGTCATATGGGTGGTAAATATATGGTCAGTAATGTTGATAGCAATATTGACGCATATAAAGAAGTTATGCCAAGCCAAATTTGCGGCATGGTTGTTCAGATTAAGCAACCGCAACATTTGTAAGCAGCGATTAGTAACAGGAGTGGCAAATGGAGATGTTAAAAATTCACCACTTTATTTTTGCGTTTTTTTAAACAAGCTACTTTAGCTAAGTTTAATCAATTTAATAATGTTGTTAAAAATAAGGAAATGATCTTATATGAACAAGCACATGGTATTGGATGACGTTAAAAACTTAATTAGTTATCTCCGATTGCCAGCATATTGTGTAGATAGAGAAAAACGGTTAGTAGCGATTAACAGCAGTGCGAGTCGATTATTAGGAGGGAATTTAACTGATAAAAATATAGGTGAGAATATATTTGATTTATTACCAAATTTACTTCCAAGCAATATTATTGACGAATATTTAGATAAACCACAAAAAAATAGTAAACCATATATTACCAATTATATTTTCTCGCCAGATAACGAAAGCAATAAAATGAGCGGCAATATTATATCAACCATTTATGACAGTGATAATAATCCTATTGCTATTATGGGCATTTTAGTGGATCTGGAAGAAAATACAGATATTTTAAATGGGTTACAGAGAAGTTCGACTTTGAAAAACTTGAAAGTAATATCTGATATTATTCCCGCAAATGTCTTTTGGCTTGATGAAAAATTTAAAATAATCGGTGCTAACTTAAGTACGTTAAATGCAATAGGTGCTGATTCATATGATGAAATACTTAATAAAACAGTGTATGACTTATATCCATCAGATACAGCAGAAAAAATACTGAAACATTATGTAGAGGCATTGGAATCTAATAAAACATTACGGCATGAAGAATTAATACAAGATATAAAAACCGAAGAAAATAAATATTTCGATGCAATTAAATCTCCAATTTTAGATGATAATGGAAATGTTATTTGTATACTTGGAATATCTGTTGATATTACTGAGAGGAAAAAATCGGAAATAGAATTGGCGAAAGCCAAAGCACTCGCCGAAGCAACTCAAAAAAATGAAGAAGATTTACGCAAAGCAGCGATGATATTTGCCGGCAGTATCGCACATGATTTAACAACACCGTTAACTAATATGAATTTGATGGCAAATAATGTTTCCAATATGTTGCCAGAGTTATTAAAAATTTATCAAACTATCGAAACCAACAAACAAAACTTAAATGAAACACAATTAGCGTATTTAGAAAAATTTCCTCAATCACTACAAACTCAATTAATAGAATTAAACGAATTCATCAAAGACTCATTAAAAGCATTAAACAAAACAGTAGCCGGCATCAAAACCCAAGACGATTTAGTAAAATGCGAATTATGGCGCTGCATGCAAAAAGTCATAGACGAATATCCTTATTTGAAAAATGAAAAAGGTTTAATTCATTGGGATACAAAATACTTATTTAATTTCATGGGCAATCCATTATTGTTTTATCGCATTATGTTTAATTTAATTAAAAACAGTTTATATCAAATAAGAGAAAAAGGCCGAGGGGAAATATTCATAAGAGCTGAACAAACTGAAACTCATAATGTGCTCTATTTCAAAGACACTGCCGGCGGTGTTACCCAAGAAACCGTAGACAATATCTTCAATAGTTACCAAACCACCAAAGCCGAAGGTACCGGCGTAGGATTGGCCTTTTGCAAGCTCACCATGCAAAGCTTTGGGGGAGAGATGAAGTGCCAGCTGGTGGATGGGAATTGTATTGAGTTTAGATTACTATTTTCTAAATTGTAGAGGCGAGGCTTGCCTTGCCCGTTTTAAAAAAATTGGAAAAGATGATGCAAAAAAAAATTATAGAAAGTTTACAGAACAAAATTAAATATCTGGAAAATATTTTATTTAATGTGCCCGGATGTATTTATTGGAAAAATAGAGAAGGAAAATACTTAGGTTGCAATAAAGTCTTTCTTGAAATGGTGGGGTTGCATTCAGTCGACGAAGTTATAGGAAACACAGACTATGATTTTCCATGGAGAGAGCAAGAGTCAATGTTACGTTATCATGATGATTTGGTAATGGCGGAAGGTGAAATAAAAATTATTGAAGAGGAAGTAAAACTTTCAACTGGTGAATTAAGATTATATTCTGTTGTTAAGTCCCCTTTGTTTGATGAAAACAAAGAAGTTGCTGGTATCGTTGGTACTTCCATGGATATTACATATAGAAAAGAATTAGAAGATAAGTTGTTGTATGCCAAAGAACTCACCGAACTCGCCAAACAAAACGAAGAAGAACTGCGCAAAGCAGCGATGATATTTGCCGGCAGTATCGCACATGATTTAACAACACCGTTAACTAATATGAATTTGATGGCAAATAATGTTTCCAATATGTTGCCAGAGTTATTAAAAATTTATCAAACTATCGAAACCAACAAACAAAACTTAAATGAAACACAATTAGCGTATTTAGAAAAATTCCCTCAATCACTACAAACCCAGTTAACGGAATTAAACGAATACATCAAAGATTCATTAAAAGCACTCAATAAAACTGTAGCAGGTATCAAAACTCACGATGATTTAGTTAAATGCGAATTATGGCGTTGTATGCAAAAAGTGTTAGACGAATATCCCTATTTAGAAAATGAAAAAGCATTAATACATTGGGATACAACATATTTATTTACCTTCATGGGCAATCCCTTATTGTTTTACCGCATTATGTTTAATTTAATCAAAAACAGCCTATATCAAATAAGAGAAAAAGGCCGCGGTGAAATATTCATGCGCGCCGAACAAACTGAAACGCATAATGTGCTCTATTTCAAAGACACCGCAGGCGACGTCACTCAAGAAACTGTAGACAATATCTTCAATAGTTACCAAACCACCAAAGCCGAAGGCACCGGCGTAGGACTGGCTTTTTGCAAGCTGACCATGCAAAGCTTTGGGGGAGAGATGAAGTGCCAGCTGGTGGATGGGAATTGTATTGAGTTTAAATTGCAGTTTCCAATAAATGCTGGAGTGAACCGAAAATTACAAAGCTAAAGAAGATTCTAAGGTTTTGTTTAGGTTATTGAAGAAATGTAGCTTAGAAGAGCTCTTAATGTGGCAAGCATTACTCAATGATGAAGAAGGGTATTTAAGTATCAGTCACATTCAGACAGTACATTGATTTTCGATGCATTGGAAAAAGCAGAGCAGGCTGCGATGTTTGGTTTGATTCGTGAACAGGAAAATCAAGCTGTCAAAATAAAGCTAGTTCGTCATATGGGTGGTAAATATATGGTCAGTGATGCTGATAGCAATATTGACGCATATAAAGAAGTTATGCCAAGCCAAATTTGCGGTACGGTTGTTCAGATTAAGCGACAGCAACATGTTTAAATAGCGGGTGATAAGGTGGTAAATGAGGCGATCAAAAATTTACCTCTATCTATCCCCGCATTTTTTATTTTGAAACAAAACTGCTTTTCATGCCACCATCGACAGTAAAAATAGAACCAGTAATCCAGTTAGCTTGATCAGACATTAAAAAAATTGCCAAATTTGCAATATCTGTTGGCTCACCGGTTTTTCCTAATGGTATTTTCTTACTTCTTTGTTGCCAAACTTCAGGGTGGTTTTGCCATTGTTCTTGGTTAATATTGGTTTTGACTAATCCGGGTTCGATAGCATTTACGCGAATATTGTATTTTGCCAATTCAGCTGAAGAGCTGCGAGTTAATGCATTTAGTGCAGCTTTACTGCATTCATAATGTGTTAAACCGGGAGAAATGACAGAGGCGCTGATGGATGAAATGTTTAGAATATTACCATTAATTTTTTTTTGAACCATATGACTGGCGATAGCTTGAGACAATAGAAAAGGTGCTGTTATATTTACGAATTGAACAGAATTCAGGTCGCAAAAGTTGATATCCAAAAAACTAGCATGCCTTGATATAACACCCGCATTATTAACCAAAATATCAATTTTACCTAATTTAGCTATCGCATTTTTAACTAAATGCGCAATATCATCTGGGTGGGTTAATTCACTTTGCAGTAGACAACTACGTGGGCTACAATTTATAATTTTTTCAAGGAGTTGTAATGCACGTTCTCTTTTTTTAGCGTAAGTAAATAAGACTTGGGCGCCGGCTTCAGCTGCTTGTAAAGCAATGGCACTTCCAATCCCGCTACTTCCACCTGTAATTAGTACTTTTTTGTTTGAGAGTACGCCCATATTTCAAATATTCCTATTTACATGCTAAAATACACAAAAATTGTACTACACTGGATAATAACTATAACAAGGTCTTTGCTTTAATGAAACTTGCTTTTGAAAAAAATGTTTGTCTAATCGTGGATGCATATTCTACAGGTAAAGGTTTAGCTAAGGCAATTAACGCCAGAGGTTATGCGTGCATACATATAAAAAGTTCCCGAGATTTACCTGAACGGTACAAACATGATGAGAATGATTTTGTCGAAAGTTTGATTTATGATGGAAATATTCAATCAATATTAGAGAAGCTTCAGCATTATAATATCAAGCTTTGTCTTCCTGGTTATGAATCTGGAGTTTTATTGGCTAATCTTTTGTGCGCAGAATTATCGTTGCCAGGAAATGATTGCCAATATGTAGAGGCTCATCGAGATAAAAATCGAATGATGGATTTAGTTGCTAAAAAACTTCCGACGATTAAGCAGTTTGTCGCACATACCTTGCAGGAAGCATTTAGACAACGTGAATTAATTAAGACGAGTCCAGTTGTATTAAAACCTTTAGATAGTGCGAATGGTGATGGTGTCTTTTTTTGTTTTAATACTGAAGATATTACATCTGCATTCAATACTATTATTAATTCAAAAAACCAATTTGGTAAACAAAACGCAGCGGTTTTAATTGAAGAATATAATGATGGACAAGAGTATATTGTTAATACGGTGAGTTGGGCTGAACTGATATGTATCGCAGAAGTATGGAAGGTTACTAGAATTCCTAATACCACGATTTATGATACAGTTGAACTAGTTGATTCATCAGATGAAGCATGGTTGGATATTACCAATTATACAAAAGGCGTTTTGGAAGCACTTCATATCAAATATGGCGCAGCGACGACAGAGCTAAAATATAAAAAAGGTCGAGGTGCGCTGTTATTGGAAACGAGTAGTAGATTAATGGGAGGTGCTCCATTATCTTTGTCGCAAGAAGCTATGGGTTTTAGTCAGTTAAGTCTATTATTAGACGCGTATTTAGATAATGAAATTTTCCAGTTTCGAATAGCTACGGAAAGAAAACGACTAAGCAAATATGCTATGGCAGTATGTTTGATTTCACGAATTGCTGGAAAAATGAAAAAAAATATAGCTGTCATGAGCTTTTATGATTTACAAACCTTACATGGTTATTGCTTTAATGCTGAGAAAGGTAAGTTTTTACAGGAAACCACAGATTCATTAACATCGCCTGGCGAAATATATTTATCAGGTTTTTCACAAGAGTTAATCAAAGAAGATGTTGTAAAAATTCGCCAAATAGAAAAAACACATCTTTATAGTGATGCTGTTGGATGTTCAACATTAGGATTGTTAGCAAGTAAGCAGCGGGTTAAAAATGATGTTCCAGTAAATCTTGAAAAAGCGTATTCAATATGATGAATTATAAATTCATATGAAACTTGTAGAAACTAAAGAGACACAACAGGAAATTTGAGAGGCTAAAATGAACTGGTTAAAACAAAAAATTATTAAATCTCAAAAACATCAGAGTTCAGCGCAAAAAGAAATTAACTTTCTACCTTTTGTTAAACGATGTGATAAAGAAGTCTTGTTGGAAAATGGTGAAAAATTAATTGAATTTGTTTCTTGCTCATATTTAGGTTTAGACCAAGATGCCAGAATAATAAATGCTGTTTCAAATGATCTGCATGATGTTGGTTTTTCCTTTCCTGCAGCACGAACAAGGATTTATAGTCAAAAGTTAGATATTTTAGAAACGCTGTTAAATGAAATTTTCTTTAACAATTTTACGGTACTTTTTCAAAACTTACATTCATGCCATCAAGGAGTTATTCCTCTGTTAGGCTCTGGCGAAATGCCTGGATATCCCATAAAACCCAAAGGAGTAACTTTTGTTGTTGATAGACATGCACATTCATCTATACAGATTAACCGTAGTCTGATGGAACAATTTGGTAATGTTATTGTTGTTGATATTACAAAAGAAAATGATTTTAAAACAGTCATAGAGCAAATTAGCAATAGAGATACGACCCCCATATTGTTTTGCGATAGTATTGGTTCTATGGGAGGAGAAGCTGATATTATAAAGCTATATGAACAAATCCGAGAATATGACGGCTATCTTTATATCGATGACGCTCATGGCATGTCGATCCATGGAACAAATGGCTCGGGGGCTGTATTAAAACATTTTGACAACACATTACCTGTAGGCATTATCTTAACGACATCGTTGGCAAAGGGGTTTGGAACCTGTGGTGGTATAATAGTTGTTCCTTTGAAAAGCAGTATGGAGTTTATAAAACGATTTTGCCCCACTTACATTTTTGGAGGCCCTCCTGTCATACCAATTATTAATGCGTCAATCGTGGCAGCAGAAATACATTTATCTAGTGAAATTATAGCGCTACAAAAACAACTTTGGAATAACTTAGAATTATTTGATGAGCTGGTCTCAGAAGATATTGTAAATTATGGACAAGAACTTCCTTTAAGAGGTAAACTGCTAGGTAATGAGTTTGATGCAATTGATATGGGTAAAAAACTTCGTGCTGAAGGGATTGCTGTTACAGTTGCTATGTACCCAACTGTTGAATTACATAACCCCATGATAAGATGTGCTTTTTCTGCAAAGCACACAACTAAACAAATTAGACAACTTGCAGGTAATCTTCTAAACTCAAAGGTGTGATAGTATTAATTGCAAGTGTTGTAAATGGAATTCATATGAAAGAATTTTTTATAGAATCAGAAATACATTCGTTTTATCCATTCTTTGATCTTTTTGATGAGTTGGTTTTTTTTCATGACTGTGATAGCAAAGTTATTTTCTGCAATGCTGCTTTTAAAGAATGTTTTAACTTAAATTTAAATACCTATGACGATTTTAAAAATGTATCAATTTCTTTTTCGCCAATTGAAACACACTTAACCGCCAGTGATCAGTTATGTATACAGTCAAAGAAAGCCGTATTGAATAAACATGAATATTTAGTGTGGGATAAAAAAGAAAAAAGCGAAGTGGTTATTGATCGATATCCAGTATTTTCTACTGACAAAAGTAAGGTAATAGGTATATTAAGTATAGGAAGGCGAATTTTTGAAGATGAAATCTACAATTTTAAATATATTCTGGCAAATGCTCCAGGTTATATTTATTGGAAAGACACACAATCAAAATATAAATGGTGCAACAATAATTTAGCAAAATTTGCAGGACTGCGATCGCCTGATGAAATAAAAAATAAGACTGATAGAGATTTTTCATGGGCAAAAGAACAGGCTCAAGCATTCATAGAAGAAGATAAGCAGGTGATGAACTCACGAAAACCTTCCATTAGTGAAGTTGAGTTTTTATCACCGATAACGAATAAAAGAACAGTTCTTAGGACCGAAAAATACCCTTTCGTTAATAATCAAAATACGGTCATAGGTATATTGGCAGTGGCCAGTGATATAACCGATATAAAAATGTTAGAAGAGGCGTTATTGCAGGAAAAAGATAAGGCCGAATCCGCCAACAAAGCAAAATCAGCATTTATCCAAAACATGAGTCATGACATTAGAACACCTTGCTCTGGTATTATTGGTATGTCAGAAGGGATGATGACCGTTCCAGAAGAGCTAACTGAAGAAAATGCGCGAATGATTTTTGAATCAGGCCATTCATTATTGGCAATGTTGAATAAAGTGATAGATTTTGTGCGAGTGGAAAATCCTGATTTTCGTAAGCTGCAAAAAGATGAACAATTTTCTATTCCAAGTATGATGAATGATTTAAAGACATTATACACAGCAAGTATGCATAATAGGCAACTGAAATTTATTGTTGATATAGCAGATGACATGCCTATTTATTTAATTTCAAAACCATTTCTACTTAATAAAATATTAGTTAACCTTATTGGTAATGCAATAAAATTTACCGACGAAGGCAGCATTACTGTTTCAATGGTACTTATACAAGAAAACAATATGCCAATACTTAAAATATCCGTTGCAGACACAGGTATAGGCATTCCTGAAGATAAACGAGAAACTGTTTTTGAATGGTTTGAGCGATTGACACCATCCTATCAAGGCATATACCAAGGAACAGGCTTGGGATTGGCAACAGTCAAAGAAGCTGTGAATACCATGAACGGTAAAATATACATAGAAGATAATAAGCCACGAGGTACGGTATTTATTTGTGAAATTCCCGTTCAAATCGCTGAAGATGTAGAAATGCGCGAATCAGAAGAAGTATACATCACAGCCGATGATACTCAAGAAACGACACAATTACAAACCAACAACAATCATAAAACACCAAGCTCTCAACCCAAAGAGGCTTCGCCTACGACCATGACTGAAAAAAACATCGGTAAAAATTTATTATTAATAGAAGATGTAGCAGTAGCGGCAAAGGGTGCAACAATGATGTTAGAAAATGCTGGATTTTCAGTTGATTGGGCAGATACTGGCGCAAAAGGATTAGCGATGATTTTGACTGGCAAATATGACATGGTACTTTCTGATATTGGATTACCCGATATTAATGGCATGGACGTGGTGAGACAAGCACGAGCGGCGTATGCTCGCGTACCGATTTATGCGTTAACAGGGCATGCAAATATGGATAGGGAAATGTTATTGGACATTGGTTTTAATGATATTATGGTAAAACCATTTAGTTTACAAAAATTCAACGCATTACTTGAGAACCGAGAAGAAAAGCAAAAGGCCGCGCAAACACACGTTAGCACAGAGAAAATTATTGACTTAAAAGTTGGTGAAGATCTTGGTTATGATCGAGAAACGACAATTGATTTATTGCGTACATTCCGAGATATGGTGCCTGAATCAATGCGCCAATTGCAACAAGCAATTGACAAACTTGATATTTTAGAAATTAGAGATGTCTTGCACGCACTACGAAGTGGATCATGTTATGCGCCAGTGCCTGAGTTAAATCACGTTTTAGGATTAGCCCACGAAAAAGTTAAAAAACTTTCAGACAATGATGTCACGAAAGAAAAGCTCGATGCAATATTTTCAGACAGCTTTGCGTCGGTTAATACATTTTTAGAAGAAATGAAAAAACAAAATTATTAAAAATTTCTGTTATTCATAGCTCAAAACAAATGCTTTTCAATTAAAGCACGTATTTCATCTTTGCTAATAGGCTTATTGGCGATATCATCCATACCTGCTGCAACACAAAGATGTCCCACTTCATCTAAGCTAAAACCTGTAAGCGCGATGATTTTAACTCTTTTTTGGTGATATTGAGTTAATTCGTACTCACGAATTTGGCGCGTTGCTTCAATTCCGCTAAAATCAGGTAGACCGATATCCATAAAGATCAGGTCATAACCATTTTTACTCATGTTAACGGCATCCGTTGCATTAACCGCTTGATCTGGCAAATATCCTAACGAAGTCAGTAATTTTTGGTGGACGGTCATTGGCAATAATTCATCTTCTACTAATAAAATCTTGTAATGAGAATGCATGTTTGTCTTCCTTTAATTGGTATGTTGCAATAATTCACAGATCTCATTCGTTACTGCCAATAATTTTTCAGCGCATTCTTGAAGGATAGAAATGCTGTCTTTTTGTCTTTGAGAAAGTGGTGTTTCATTCAACAGGCTAATCATGCCGAAAATCCCCGTTAACGGGATACGGAGTTTATGACTGATTTCAGATATAAGGCTAGGACAATAGTCGTCTAAATTGTTCATGAGGATATCTCCATGTTTAAATCAACGGTATAAGACAATCCTTTTATATTTTTATGGGCAGATTATCATCTAAAATATGTAACCATGTTACGAAGTGCTAATTAAACTATTTTTCCAAACCTTAAGGTAGATTGATTTTTAGTGGCTATTTTGGGCGCCTAATTTTGGGAGCCAAAATCACCACCTAAATGGAGACTTATTGAACATTTCACGTTATAATAGCACTGTTCTCATGGATTTTGGACAAAAATTATTTTGGTACAATTAAAAAAGTGATCCCAACATGTTGAATCAACACACATTTTTTAATCGTTATCTCACACCACGTGCTACTGGTGCCAGTGATATCGATGCGCATCCCATTCCACGATTGGCGTTACTCGATGATTTGCAGCAATGTTTCAAATCATCAGGGGTAAGTCATTTGCAGCTTGAAAAAATTGCTATTATCGGTGTTCAGCACATACTTGAAACAACAACGACACTGGTGCAACATTTAATCGAGTTAGGCGTTCCTTCTAAAAATATTTATTTATGCGGAAAGTGTTATTCTACCTCGGCATCTGTAAAAATAAGTATGAAAAACCTTGGTATACACTTATTTGACGAAACAAAACCTTCAGTACCAGGCAAATTCTTAGAATCAACTAAGCAAGATATTCAGGCCATGTGGCAGCAATTGGAGTTCGATGCACCCCAAAAAGGGATAGAAAAAATCATTATTCTTGATGACGGTGGTCGTTGTTTTGAATTAATGCCACCAAAATTACGTCTTGAATATCAAATTGCAGGTGTAGAGCAAACACGCGCGGGACTTTATGTCAAAGAAGTGAATCATCTAATTTTTCCTGTTGTTGATGTTGCCTCATCGGCGGTAAAAAAATTAATTGAGCCATCATTTATTGCTGAAGCAACCATTAATAAAGTAAAAGAAATTATGCCGCATTTTGCCATTAACAATAAAGTGGTTTGTGGTGTCATTGGTTGCGGTGCAATTGGAGCGGCTGTTGCGAATTATTTATCACAACTTGGATTTTATGTGTTAGTTTATGATGAAAATGATGCGATTTTGCGAAATCTTGATATTCCTAATGTCGTACGCGTTGATAGCATAGAAACATTAATCGTAAATTCACAATGTGTTTTGGGTTGTACTGGCAAAGATGTGACAGCTGGTTTGTCATTACTTGATTTTATTAGTAAAGACATCACTTTTATTAGCTGTACATCTGAAGACAAAGAATTTTTATCGTTATTAAAAGACATTAATAAACTTAGTCAAGAACAAAAAAACATAACTGATCCGCTAGATGATATTGTATGTTATACGCGTAATGGCAACAAGATTACTGTTACTGGCGGCGGCTATCCTATTAATTTTATGGGAAGAGCACCTTGGAATGTTCCCGCACTGCATATTGCAATAACGCAAGCTTTGCTGTTTGCTGGAATATATCAAGCTATATTCGAAGCAAAAAAAGCTTTTACCCAAAAAGGCTATATTAACGTTCCGATTAAACATATGCTACAACCTGAACTACAAAGTTATATTGTGCAACGTTGGCAAAATACCTTACCGTCAGAAGAGCTCCATCACTATTTTCCGCAAGCCTTTCTTGATTTATTTAACTCGCCAGACTGGATAGCAGAACAGTCAAATGGGCAACGTAATGAACAAATGCATAGCCTAGTACCGACGCAAAGATTAACCTGTCGTTTATGAATTTTGTTTGGTGATTCGCACGCAACCACGCCAAAAAGAACTGGTATGACAAAATGACCTATCAGGATAGTGCTGTTGATCAGCTAATAAACTTTTATCCGTATTAGGTATTATCAGGCTTGACGCAATTTCACCAAATTTATCATCTTCCACATGAAAATATTCAAGGTTAATCCCATCGAGTAAATTAAAATTCATATCGTTTTTCTTTGAATTACTTGTTTTCATGATATCAAGCAACATTTTAATTTCTTTGATGTCAAGCATAATAGTTGATTTGGATTTTCTAACAGGGGAGCCTTCCAGTAATGTAGGATATGAAAGCGAATAATAAACAGGTGAGCTGCCGTCGAATTGACTAGGGTACATAAACGTGGGTAAGTAATCTTTTAACTGATAACTCTCTAAAAATGCATCTTGCAGCCCCTTAATGGGGGCAATGGTTTGCATATCACCACCCGTTTTAAAGCCAGGCCATAGCCCAGTAGTAATTAGCAAAATATGCCTAATTTGATCTGCAATATAAGGGATCGGTTTAAAATTGCGCGTTGAAATCACATTAACAAAATGTTCCCAATATAATCTTAGGTTTACTTTTTCAATCGCAAATTGTGCTTGAGACCATGCATTTTTCATTAAATGTTGATAAAACGCATTCCATTCATTGTTTCCATTCTCGAAATGTTTAAACCAAGCATCAGTGAATAACAAAATTTTTGTTTGCCACGGTTGTGAAAATGCTTTGTGATTCGCGAGATTTTTAAATATTTGCCAATGATCGGACAAATCATTTAGCAAAATATCCAACGGTAACTGGAACTGGGCACGTAATTTTCTAAAGTGAGCAGAACTATAAATTTTAGGTAATAAAAATATTGATCTGGCACCAGTTGAGACGCACCATTGCGATTGTGTATTTCGTTGATACATCGCGTCGATTGTTTCAAACAAACCAAGGAAGCTAGGTGCTTGAAATAAATTTAGCGGGATAACGCGAGTTCCCGTATTAATAAATACTTCACAACTATTTTGTAGCAATAAAAATAACGGAATAGGGCTATATGACAATAACCCAGATATTTTTGATATATCTCGATGTGATTTATCAGCAGGTAAGACCAATTTGCCTTGTGAAACAATCGCATCACCAAATTGATAATCTGCTAAAATAAGCGGGTATTTTTTATCGGGATCTAATTTTTCAATAATTGCAAAAAGATGGGGATCAAGTAATTTTACTTGATGACACACATCTGCCCACTGCTTTAATTCAAACACATAGATGTCCTTTATTCATGATTGTGATATTTCGAATAGCTTGAGATTAACCGAATAATCAATAAAGTTGCAATACGTATCATAACAAATCTAAAACCTAACGCATAGAAATAATGTGCGATCTACCATATAAATCAATTAAAACAAAAAATATCATTCAAAAATCATATAGATGCAATAATGCATCGTAAAAAACTCAAAAAAGTGATTGACAACCGGTCATCCTTTAGAGCAGAATGTGAACTCCTAACAAGATCACGAATGATAAGAGCAGTCCCTGACTGTAGAGTTAAATATTTTTTATTAAAAATAAAACAGGAGCGTACGATGGACAACAAAACCACGACAACCACCACTCATTTCGAGCAACCAGTAACACCGGAATTAACTGAAAGACATTTCACCGCAGAAGATGAAGGGCGTTCACCCGCAGATGAGCAAGTTGTTCCTGTTCACGCGCAAGACATTACCAGAGAATTGTTATTATACGCTTTTCAACAAAAGCATTTGCCATTGTTAAAACATTTTAGTAAAAATCAAATACCATCGGATAGAAATTGGTTGCGAGTAGGGGAGGCGTATGAAAAATTAAAAATTATGCATGATAAACAAATCACAATGTTGTTTAAACAAGATTTTTTTATTCTAGTAAACAAATGGAATGAAACCAACTATGAAAATAAAAACGCATCCGACAAAGCAAATGACGAATGGAAAGAAACATATAAGCAATTAAAAAAAGAATTATCAAAAACTCCCTCAAGCGAGAAAGCACTTTTAGCACAGAGAAAGAAAGCACGTAAAGACCATGAAGCGCAGAAGCCAGCGCCTTTTAAGCATATGAAACTTTTAGAATTTAAAATCAAGCCATCAGTTATTTTAGCAGTATTGCGAAAAAAAGATGCGCAGGAGGTTGAGCAGGATTTTTCAACATGCATGAATATATTATCTCTTTATTGGCTTGACGTGGCTGTCAATGAATTTAAAAAGGCAATAGAAAGCGAGCCGTTGTTTTTAGATTATTTACAAGAGGCCGGCTATGCATCTCATGCAATAATAGATGAAGAAAGACACCGGTTACAAGAATTATTGAATACCGAATTAAGTATTTGCAATACGTTGGGCAAAACTGTCTTTGATGAAGAAAAAATCAGTTCAAGAATCAATAAAAAAATTCGAGAACTGAAAGAAGATCGCAAAAAAGCTGAGAGTGAATATGCTGAAACGCATCGCGAATATGAAGAAAGTATAAACGAGGCTCGTCAGGGGGCAAATGACCAAGAGGCGACTAGTAATGCAATTCAAACTTTTATTACGGCGAAAATAACAAAGAACCTGGATGAGTTAATAAACCTACATGATTTTGTAATGTCTCAAGCAAATACAATTGATTTGAAAACAGCATGTTTACCACATCCCACAAGAGAAAATTATTTGATAACACCGGCGCAATGGCTCTGCCTTGAGACCTATTATGCATTTTCTGAAGCTAAACTAATATTACCAAAACCATTGTTTGAAGATACTGATGTTGCAAAGAAATCCAAAGCGAATACACGAGATTTTCTTTTGTTTTTGCAGCATATAGGTGCGTTAGAGGTATTTGCAGAAGAGCGCTTTACGCAGGAAGAATATGCGTTGAGGCAACAGAGTGATTTTTTCAAAATCGAAATACCGAAAGAAGAAAATTACGGTTTAGTAAGCAAAACCCCAAAAAGCAAAAGTAAAAACAAGAAGAGAGTGTCATTACAACAACCAGAGTGGAGCAAGGTAGAAAAATCTGAAAATCGAGAATATGGTTCAGCAGAGCGTCAACCATCGTTTTTAAATGCATTTACATCATCTGATACAGATGAAGGCGTTCTGTCATCTGATGGTAGTATGAAGTCGCGAATAAGCTCACTGGGAAGTGAGCCTGAACCGATGGATTTTATACAACCCGCTGCTCAAGCACATATCGAACAAGATCCAGAAGTCGTAATTGAAGATGGCATGGCAGTTACATCACATTCTTTGGTTGAGCCATATTCACCTAGTTATGCTAAACGAAATCTTGAAACGCATGTTCAAGCGATTATAGTAGGTCAACAATCAGTGGGTGGAACGTTACAAAAAGTCTGGCAAGACCAAAATTTAACTTATGCTAACTTTACAAAAAAAGCACCGGATGTCATTAGTGCTTATGACATCGGAGAGGCACTTTTATATACATATGATTCACAATTTATTTTTGATGCACTCATTTATTTGGGCATTGAACCTCCTTTGTCATGGATTAATCAACAAATGCCAGAACTACACAATTGGACGTTGTTACATTTGGCCGTATTTCAAAAGAACTGGGATTTTGTTGTTTATCTTGTAAAAAGAGGCGCAAAGTTAGATATTGAAGATAATTATCATCATTTGGCAACTACTTTGTTAGTAGACAATATGCAAGTAATTGATTGTAAGTTAGATGTAATAAATGCAAGATTAAGGTCGGTAAACACAGCTACAGAGAAAGACAAAGCAGCAAGTTACAATGATGAAAAGTTACAACTTTTAAAACATCAAACGCAGTTGCGAGATGTATTTGTATTTTTGCTTAAAATCATTCAGCAGCCAGAATTATTTGCATATAGAAACCAAAGTCACATTTTGCCAAGCAAATATCTTGCTCAAATCCAATCTACCATTGACACTATTGAACAAATGTTAGAGAAAACAAATCGATTACTTAGATTTATTAATCGTAAAGAACGCAAGCAAGTTAAAGCGTTAGTTGAAACACTTCAAGTGCAAGTGCAGCGAGGACATGTTGCAGTGGAAAATATAGGTGCTTTTAATCTTTTGGGAGAAGCTAAAAAAGATGGCACACTGGATTTGGTGGAACCGTTATCTCATATCGCAAATTTAAATAAAGAAGAAAAAAAGCGACTGAATCAAGAAATTGAAAATGTTAAAGCATTGCAGTCTAAAGTTGAAGATGGAGATAGAGAGCTGGTGCAAGGTGATAAAATTCATCTTTATTTCTCTATTCGCGAAGAACTGGCGAGGATAGTTCGAGAGCAGTGGGACCAGCAACAAAAAGAAAAGCGAAAAAGGAAAAAAGCAGAAAAAAGAGAATTGTCTCTCAAACAAAAATTGGATGCGAAGCAGCAAGTAGAAGAAGCGAGAGCCGAATTAATGAAGCGTTATAAGCAAGGGCAAATTTCAAAAGATGACTTTGTGGTAAGAATAATGGCGCTAGATAATGATGTACCCGTAAGGTTGGTATCATCGGATTCAAATACATCCGAAGAACAAAGCGAAGAAGATGTAAAAGCTGAAACACCCGAAGCTTCTGATTTAGAGAATGATGATACCTCTACTCAAGATACATCGCAAACTTATCAACATATTGGTTTTTGGTCAGACTCATCCAGCTCAGTTTCAAGTTCGCAAAATACCCCCGAATTAGAATCAAAGAAGAGTAAAAAAAGAGGGTGCAGATAAAAAGTCTTATAAATCAAGTGATTGTAAACTTAGGGAGGGTGAGTAATTTTTAGTAAGCCTCTGTTCATAAAGCGAACAATATGCTAATATCATTATTCATCCCGCTTGATGTAACGATAGGAACCTTAATGAACAATATTCTTGAGCAACAAAGTCAGGCATTATTGAATATCGATATCACGATGCGCCAAGCCTTCGGTAAGTGGGGGCTTCGTAGGCGTGGTTGGTTCAAGCCGACATTTGCAGAGACGGTAGTGCATCGTGATGCCAAAGTATTAATAGGCGGGTTAAGTAAAAAAGCATTAAAAGCAGAAATTGAAGCTTATGATGCAGAAAGAAGAGAAGCTAAAGGGATATGGCAAAATTTAAAGATAAGGGTAAAGCAGCAGTTTTCACCCATACCCCGCCTACGTGAAGTATTGCAATACTATGAATTGCGTCACTTATACCTGCAACAGACAAGCGCACTGGATGCGTATTTGGCGTTGCCATCCGAGTCGAAAGATATAGAAAATTATTTAGATCGATATCAAGATATAGCACGTAGGCTGCCACGCCATGCTTTATCTAACAAGCAGTACCGGTCATTACGAAATTGGATTACAGATATAAGACAAGCAAAAAATGGTAGGCAATTAGCTATGCAAAAAAAACGCACATCAAAGAAAAGTAAGATACGAGAAAAATCTTATGCAAGCAAAACAATGCAGGTGATGCAATTGACAAATTGTAGCACTATTATTGATGTAAACCGCCAATATCGTGTATTTCAACAAAAACGTGCTGTCGAATTAATAGAGCAGTTATCATCGCTATATCGAAAACATGCGGTTAATGCCGCTCAACAAAAACGAAGCAAAGGAGAGGTTACTTTAGACCAGCTTATTGAGATTGAAAATGAATATATCAGAGTATATCGCAGTAATGTTGCGGATTTAAAGCAATGGTACAAACAGCAAAGTCCACTTAATGCATCGAATAGTATCAATATAAATAAAAAAACTAATCTTAGTGATTGTAAGAGTTTTGCATTATCATCATTCATAGGGCAGCAAATAGAAAAAACCTTAGGTTTGCTTGAATATGAGCAAGATGGAGAAATGACACAAAACAGTCTAGAAACAATAAGACGTGATATAGGCGTTGTCCATGATGTACTTATCAAACGTGAATATACGATAAAGCAGAATGAAAATAGACCACAAGGAATCGAATATAGGCCAAAGCAGAGTAAAAACAATAGGGCAAGAATTAATCGAGATGAAGTAGAAAAATATCTTCAGGCTTGTGGTGCGATTCATTATTTGATGCAATCTAAGGTCTCGATATTTGCCTATCGAGAACACATGGAGCAAATAGCTAAGACAGCGGCATATGATTTTCAACGTAGACAGTTTAGTCAAGTTAAAGACATCAAACAGTTTTTTGAGCTTATGAAGCAGCGTCTTGCGAATGTTGTGACCCATCATACCAGTGTAGGTGTTGAGCCAGAATTACCTGCTTTTGAAATATATCATTTAAATAAATTGCATGAGCATGGTCGGCAAGCAATTAGCCAGGGGCATAATTTATTAATTAGATTATTTAAGAATATCGAAATTCGCACTATTCAAACGTTAATCAGTATAAAGAAAACCCATAAAGTCAAATGCGTAGCTATGCAAGAGCAAGCAAAATTATCCATGGTGCCGATAAATTTTCAAAATCAATTGAAACAAAAGCAACGAGAAAAGCGTTTAGATAAGATTAAAAGAAATAAAACAGAAAGCATAGAAGATAAAGCCGAGGCACAGTTAGATTTCGATATTACGCCGAGTATGTATTACTTGAGGGCGTATGTAGAAGGTACGAAAGAATATAAAGAAAACAATTGGGCTAAAGGACGTCCAGCATGGGAGTATCGAGAATTATTTAAAAAAGTGGATAAATTAGTTCATTTGTGGATAGATACATTTAAGGTTTACAAAGAATATATACAACAAATGCGAGCGATGATTCAGCAAGATAATTTACAAGACGCTATCAACACGATTGAAACATCTATTGCTGAAGAGCCGTGGCAGCGAGTATTACGATTAAAAGCTTTTTTCAATCAGTCATATGTACAGTATTTGCAAACATGCGATGCTGATTCATTAAATAAATTATATAAACGTTGGCATAAATCCCCATTAATCGTTCATGCAGATAAAAATGCAAAGCATAGCAACTGGATACATAAGTTAATGCGGATGTATGAAGATTATTTTTTAAAAGCAGAGGGTGTTACCGATGAGCATGCTAGAAAATTTAATGGTGCTTTGTATTGGTCGCAATTACACGGCTTATTAGCATTACTTTCAGCGCCAAAATCAAATAATCAATATTTGCCCCCTTCAGCACAAGCTTTTTCTTGGGTAGACCGTTTTCAACCATCTAGGGAAGAAAAAGCGGACGTAGCAGCGTGCACTGAAACACTTCCCCTTTTGCCGCATCAAAATGAGCATAGTAGCGCTTTAGTATGCGTTAAGAAGAAGCAAGTAGAACAACTATTGCCATTTGTAGAAGAAATGCTTGTTAAGGAGTTATATGAACCTGCGCAACTAGAAAATACACTAACAGAAGTTGAGCAGATAATCACAGATTTAACAAGCATGTCCACGTATGCAAAAAATAAAATTGAATTTTATGAAGAAAAAGCATTAATTGATGACGATATTGCAGAAAATAAGCGTATAGCAGATGAAGAGCGCCGTAAAATCGTAAAACTTGAGCGTAAACTTAAGAAGCTCAATGTGGTAGATGAAAAAAGGAGCCAACAAAGGGAAGAGCATACGCGACAATTAAAAGAACTCACAGAGCAGCGCAAAAAAGGTTTAATCACAGAAGAAGCCTGGGATATAGCGGTAGATAGAGTGGCAAAAGAGATGAGTGAATTTGAAGAAAAATACAACTCGAGTAGCAAAAAGAGTAAGAACAAAGGTCTGCACCGTTATGGCTTGTATAGTGTCTGCAATGGCCAAGATACCAATATGAGTTTAGATACTCAAAGCGAAAACGCAAGACCAAATGCAGCAAGCCTTTAAAGCAAATTGTATAAGGTATATTCTTGTATCATCAAAAAAATCAACCATGGGTACTAACGTGTCACTATAATAATAGCTATAAATATTGGCTTTAAAAAGCGAGTTATCTAATGCGCATTATTGGTATTGAATTTCAAAACGAATAAATTTAGCCTGATTCACGACCGAATATTTACTTCTATCGACAAAAATGATATATTTTTCCGCACAATTTAAGTATTGTTGAAGAAGTTTATAGTAACAATGGTGTAAATGATAATAATTTTCGTAAAAAGGGGCTCGTATTATGCAGGACAATATCATTACTGAGACTGTAAAAAGTTTTGTGTAACAGCCATAGCTTCATGTTGATCAGTCAATTGCCTGATCGAACTCTATCATAAACCTATTCATGGCTGGTTTCCAGTTATGAATAGGCATAGTCCATTTTTTTGAGATATTTTTAATTGATAAATAAATCAATTTAAATACCGCATCATCCGAAGGAAACACGCGCTTATTCTTAATTACCTTGCGTAGAGACATATTCAAAGACTCAATCGCATTAGTGGTATAGATGGCTTTACGGATGTCACCAGGATAGTTAAAAAAGGTAATAATATTTTCCCAATCTCGTTGCCATGACTGACTAATACTAGGATATTTAGTGTCCCATTTTTCAGCAAATGCAACAAGGGCTAGCTCAGCTTCATCCAAGGTGGCAGCACCATAGATTTTCTTTAAATCCGCAGCAACTTGCTTGCGCTCTTTCCAGCTAACATACTTCAAAGATTGGCGAATTTTGTGTACGATACAAAGCTGAATTTTAGCCTTAGGATAAACAGATTCAATGGCATCCGGAAAGCCAGTCAAGCCATCAACACAGAAAATGAAAACGTTATCTAAACCACGATTTTTCAACTCTGTTAAGACATTCAGCCAAAATTTTGCACCTTCATTTTGGGATATCCACATGCCTAAAAGTTCTTTTTGACCATCAGCATTAATCCCTAGTGCTAAATAAACAGCCTTGTTGATAACTCGCTTATCTTCTCTGATTTTAACCACTAAACAATCAAGGTAAACAATGGGATACAGCGAATCTAAGGGCCTAGATTGCCATGCCTTAACATCATCAATGACAGCGTTGGTAACATTGGATATCAGGGTCGTCGAAACAGCATCACCGTATATCTCTGATAGCTCTGCTTGAATATCTCGGACACTCAAACCTCTGGCGTACAATGATAATATCTTATCATCAATGCCATCAAAACGCGTCTGGTAACGTTTAACAAGTTGAGGTTCAAAATCACCCTCTCGATCTCGAGGTATTTCTAGCTCAATTGGGCCTTGAGCTGTTGTTAGTTTCTTCTTGCTATAACCATTGCGGCTATTAGATTTACGCTCTGTGGCGCGCTCATGCTTGTCATAACCTAGGTGGTCTGTAAGCTCTCCAGCCAATGCAGCTTCCAAACCGCGTTTTTTTAATGCTCTGAATAAATCATTAAAATCTTCTTGAGTTTTACAATTTTTGGTCAGTTCATGCACCAAGTTTTCATCTAGTTCCATAGTTTAGTCCTCTTAACAAAGTTAATTTAAATTACTAAACTATGGCTAATTACACAAACTTATTTACAGTCTCTCATTACTCAAAAGAGCTTTAAATACCTTACCTTCATCGTATCGATTTATTCTTTTCTATTTATATTGCCGAGTTTGTTAATCAAGAAAATTGTTTTTATCCCGATGTTAGGTAGCATTCCTATTTCAATCTTATTCACAGGCACATATTTTATTTTGTTAGATGTCATCACAGAAGTGTATGGCGCAACACAAGCCAAAAAAACATTATTATCGGGATTAATTACATACACGCTATTTGTTTTTTTGATGGAGTTAATGCAATACATTCCTTCACCCGCTGACTTTAATGTGTCATGGAGTAATGTGCAAGATCCAGATGCATACAGATATTTATTTAATAATTTATACATGGTTTGGATTTCAGTTGTGTTATGTGCATTATTCGCAAATTCAATTAATATTTACATTCTTGCAAAATGGAAAATATTGGTCAAAGGACGATATTTTTGGTTACGCAGTGTTTCAACATCATTTTTCGCCGCATTAATTTATTCATTTGTGTCTAATTTATTTGCTTTCGGCTTTTTCTTGCATCTTAGCCAAATACCTTATTTTTTAGAGTTGGTTTTAATAAGTGTATCAGCAAAATTATCAACATTAATCATTTTTGCTTATCCGGCATTGCTACTTTGTCGGTTTTTAAAGAAAGCAGAAGGGGTTGATGTTTATGATTATCATCTAAAAATGAATCCACTGTCATTAACGGATTAATGAGGAATGAAATGATAGAAAATATCTTAATTACAGGAGCAACTAGCGGTTTAGGTTATGCTCTAGCGAAACGTTTTGCAGACTTGAATTGTAAAATATATGCGGTTGGTAGAAACGAGGTTAAGTTAGCAGAACTCGCAGCGTATTCTGAAAAAATACAATCAATACATGCTGATATTAATAACGCGCTTGATAGAGCGAGTATTTGCAATCAAATAATTCCCAATGAGCCTATTTCAATTATTCATAATGCAGCACTAGCAGAGCCATGTATTTTGGCAGAAACGACGGAAAGCGAATTGTTAAATAATTTTCAAACAAACTGCATATCACCGACGTTGTTAACCAAAGAATTATTGCCACATCTTCAACAAGGTCAAAGAGTCTTAAACATATCATCCGGTGCCGCTGAGATCGCATTACCAGGATTAAGTGCATACTGTGGTACTAAAGCCGCATTCCAAATGATGATGTCATGTTTCAATGTCGAATTAGCTGAAAAGCATATTTGTTTTGCTAATTTGCGACCAGGTATGGTTGACACCCCATTGCAAAAACGATGGCGAGAAACAAATAGATTTTTTCCTAATCAAGAAGTTTATATTAATGCAGAAAAAGACAATAAATTAATACAGCCACATATTGCAGCAAAATTTATCAGTTGGGTTTTATTAAACACAGAAGATGAAGACTTCAAAAATAAAAAATGGAATATTTATGATGAAACAGATCAGGCAGAATGGTTAAAGAGTGATAATTTATATCAATTAAAGGCGGTGTAGGTATGTTAAATTTGCAAAGAAATCAAAAAAATCAGTTTTCAGAATATTTGCCAATTGATAGCGCAAATGATTAAGGATATGTTAATAATTTGGCTGTATAATATATGTTGTTAATAGATGTGGTATCAGCAATTAGGATAAAAATATATGCGATTTTTAAGAGAAATAGTTGAAAATACTTAACAAAATGATAATAAACAAGAAGTAAGCAAAGATGTTGAAGTTGCTTATAAACCTTTCTATGATTCTGTTTTTAAAAAAACTTATGTATATCCTTTAGCTGATGAAGCGGGCATAAATTTATTAATTTCTGCGGCAGAAGAGCTGATCAACACATATGAAAATGGCGCTAAAATTATAGGACTAGGTCAATCTCCAGCATGGTTCATTGCTACCGCAGCGCTTATTAATAATAATCCAAATATCACATTTGATGGTATTGCTTTTAGCGGTGCTTTTTATATTAAAACTACAAATGGACTTTTTGTAAGAAGATATAATGGCCCAACACAAGAGCAAACTTTGGCTTATAGAACATATTTAACTAATAAAGGGCTGAAGCCCCGAGATATTTGTCAAAATTTTACACCAAATAATCCGTTAGTAATCGTTGAGTATTGCCACTCAGGGATAGGCCTAATATCCTTTCTGTCAATTTTATTAGACTGGGCTAATGAGCAAGGATTAAGAGCCGAGATGATCAATAAGGTCAAAATTCATCTATTAATGTCACCTAGATTTTTAATTAATTTTCCGATGAATGACTTTTGTTATGTTAGGCAGGATATTGAGCATGATTTTATGATTGCTTTAGCAAATAGCGACTATTTTGATGATCGTTTAGTCATCCAATACCAATATTTTAAGTGGGATAAAAATAAAGAAGTTCCAGAATTTGCACAACATGTATCAAAGCAGGCATTGCTTATGATCAAGAAAATTATTTTCAAATTACACGAGCGAGGATTATTGTTACAATATACTGGAAATGTTCTAACAGAATCCGCAAATAGGAAGGACAGTAATGTGCTAACCACTAATTATCACAGTCTGATTCAGAATAAAAGCACTTTTTTTAAAGAGCAAGCTAATAAAGGTGTTATTGGTCAATCTGTAACTGCTGCTATTCAATTAATTAATACTTGCAATATTTTATAAAATATTTACAATAAAAATGTAGCACTGACGAGCCAATTGGCGAAACGCATTAAGCGTCTGTTAAAAATCACGAATACCCCATGTGTCGTGAGCCTTACATCGTAAGCGGGGTCTTATCTAATACCCACCAGGGTCTTTTCAATCACTGCGTAAGCAGTCCTTGTACTTTGTACAAAACCATGAACTTTGAACAGTGAACATTGAGTTATAGCAATATATCTCTGATGTGTATTTTTGTAATTTTTAACTTAACTAACAGGAATGAACTTATGATCAATGATGATGCGAATAAAAAGTATCTATTAAGTGATCAAGCGTTTAATAAATTACGTGAAGCGCAAAAACGTATTAATGAAACTATAGATGTGACACCGAATTTGCGAAAATTAATTGATATGATTTTGACAGATGATGCGATTGAAGCGTGTGTAAAAAATTGTATTAAACAGTGTCAGTAACCAACCAAGAGGAGAAGTAAACACCCCACATAAACGGGCTTTAGGCAGTAATGCTGTACCTTGAGATGTAGTGACCCTCAAGATCGCTCGACTAACACTCAACAAGGTCACCGGGTGTTTCAAAATATATGAAGAATACAAGCAGAAAAACGTTATTCGAAAAAAGTATCCATGATGTACTAAAGGTTATCACCCAAGGAAAAAAATCAAGCCATGATATTATGAAGTGTCATTTACGTAATACAAGTAAAGATTTGGAATTAATTAATCGACTACCAAAGCATCTTAAAAATATTAACGATTCACATGTTCAAGCATTGATGTCATATTGGCAACACAAACAATTAAGTTAAAATATGGCAACATCTGATAATTATTCAGTTGTAATTTTGTTTTAAATATCTATTAAACAGTATGTTAACTAACATTGTTTCTTTTATGGGGCACTTTTAGGGCTTTAAAATGAAATTAAACTCGTGATTGACTATAATTTAAGCAAGAAGTATTTATAAAGTTGCCTATTGAGTTATTAAATAGCTTTATTGTGTCACAACATGAATAGGACATTGACTTTTATATCGCTAAAGACATTAGTGAGGTGAACGATAATGTACGATATAGATATGCAAGCAGAAAAATATTTGACAGAAATAAGATTATTTAGATATAAAGAAATTTCTTCCGAGCAATCTTTAAGCCTATATTTTAAAAATTTAAATGTATCTGGGTTAGTTTTGACAATAATTTCATTATTTGAAGTAGTCTTAAGAAACAAGGTTCATATTATTTTACAGCAGAATATGTTAACAAAAAACTATCTAACAAAACCTAAAATAATATCGTTACTTACGAAACGTGAAAAAACAATGATAGAGAAAGCAAAAAAGGATAGTTCAAAGTTTAAATTAAATAATATTGAAGGAAAAATGTTAACATTGTTAACCTTGAGCTTTTGGTGTGTTTTATTCGAAAATAATTCCCTATGGTGTCACTCGCTCTATTTAGTTTTTCCCAAAAAAGTAAGGCAAGAAAATTCAATACGCGCAATTAACATGAAACTTAAAGACATTTTGCGACTTAGAAATAAAATAGCTCACCATGAGCGCATTGTCCATAAAAAAGGTACTGCAATTTATAAAACAGTAGAAGATATAAAATTAATTTTAAATTGGTTGATAGAAAATGACGATGATGAATTTTATCAGTATATAAAATGCTTTATTGATAGCAAGATGGAAGAAATTAAGAATCTTTTAGTACGTTAGGGCGCCGAATGGCGGTGTGTGAATTGCTATGAACTCAGGGACAGCCGCCGGGGCGCTCTAGAAAAAAACTCTTTCTAGAACACCCTTCAATATAATTATAGTCAAATATCGATTAGAGTTTAAGCGACATAGAATGGCAACACTGTCCCGCCAGTGCCCCTTGATATGAATGTGAGAATTGATTTTTAATGTAACTCTTTGATTTAACTGGTGCCGAAGCGCGGAATCGAACCGCGGACCTACTGATTACGAATAGATTAGTCGACTTGTAACTTATTGAATTTATTAACATTGATGTCGGGCGACTATGCTATAAAGTCCCACAAAGTCCAGTAAATTCTAATCCAATCCCCGCAAAATCCCCGCAGTATTTTATTTGTTGATTATAGCCAAGTTTAATTTGAAGTTATACCGCAGTTAGTTTTTATATCTAGTCTAGAGAATATTTTCTAAAATACCCTAGTTTTTGCTGTATGTACATTATGTTTTTCCTTGATATGATCTATTTCATGAAAATGAGGGGTTCTCTGAGTGCGATACCTCAGAGATCCCCTCATTTATTTAAAAAATAATACCTGAAAAATACTATCTTGTTTCAAAATGTTATTGAAAGCCTCAAGCAATGGACACAGTCTTTTATCAGGCATATTAGGCACAGATTGGTACCACAACATTCCTTGCCTTAGTAAAGATAATGTTCGATGTTTAACGGTATTGGCTTTTAAGTGTCTATCAAAACCGATACTTTCTCCAGCAACACCAAGTAGCGTCAGTAATGCAATTGTTAATGCCGCAATTAACAATAATCTATCGCGTCTATCACACGCACGTGTTCTTACATTCTCTAAACCAAATCCAAAACGGTCATCTTTTATGTCTCGAAATGAACACTCAATACTCCAACGTTTGGCGTAATACCGAGTGAGCTTTTTGGTCGTTGCTTCCGGATCATTTGACGCTATAAACCAACCATCTTTCATGCCTGCTTCTTGATAGCAAACAACAATATTCACCACATGTTTTCGTTCAGTCAGCTTAGCATGTTTAAGCGTTTTTGCTCGTCCATTTGCAGATAACCATTTTCTTGCTGTCTTTGAAATGCCTTGTGAATCTTCAACGTAGGTCTTACCAACAAATCGTATAATATACGTGTATTTTAAGGATTCTAAGGCTTCTAGTAAGTCGATAGACGCAAAACCTCTATCACCAATAATCGTTATTTTAATTTCTTTGTCCAAGCTATTCCTTAACAAGGTTAATAATTCAATCTCATGCATGCGCTGTTTATTTTTCAAATCACTTTTTCTTACAGTTTTCCAGAGTAATGGTAAGCTTCGTCCATTCTTTGTAATTAATTGAATTGAGAAACAGCTTTGGTCGTCTTTTGCAAAATCCGTCCAATCCATTGCGACAACAACTTCATCCAGTTTTTGTGTTTGATAGCGTACCCAAGAAATAAAAAAATCGTTAATCACAATTTTTTCATTACTCAGTAATCTGTCTACCTGCTTAATCGCATGTTTACTTGTAGTGCCTTGAGCAACAGATAAACCGTGACCAATGGCATGTATCGCTAGTGAAGCGTTGGTGATGGCGCCTTGTGTCGCATTGGACAAAGACAATACCCGCTTTGCATGAAGCTGACCATCATAAATTTCGTCAATGGTTTGTTTAATTAAGTCATGGGTTAATGTTTGAATTTTGCTATCTTGTACGTCCATTCTTGTTTCCTAGTGTAAAAATTAGGTAATGAAACGCCAAAATATAAGTTTTTTTCGATTAAATATCAACAAGTTATTTCATGTGAAAATGAGGGGATCTCTGAGGTGCGATACAGTATTTTTACAGCATGGAAAAAAAAGCACAATCAGGTAGAATGTAAGCAGACGGCTTTTTATAAGTCAATTTTAAAGAAATATTATGATAAAGGTGTTATTTATGTTCCAAGAAACAATTTCTGCATATTCTAATAATTCATTTCGAGGTGATGTTACTGTTAATAATGTTGAGTCTAATGCAAAAATTCAAATATCTGACGGCAATTTACATGTATTAGGCACTGTAGGTGATAACGTTACTATTATTTGCAACGGAAAACAAATAACACAAACTCAAGGTGGGAATAATATTAACCTTGGAGGTATATTCATTTCTGCGGGTACCACAACTACTTCGACAATGGTTAATGGTAAAGTAACAGTTGATGGTAATATCGGCACGAATGTCACTATTGAATGTGATGGTGTCTTAACAGCAAAACACATTTTAGGCAATGAAGCAAATATTAAAACGCAAAGTAATATTAAAGTAAAAAATATTGGTTCCAATGTCACAATGAAGTCACACAATGGCAATTTTAAGTTTGAAACATCTGGAGTCGGTTGTCAGTTCGAAACACACAATGGCAACATATCATTTAATGAAATAGCACAAGGATGTATCATTAAAACGCATAATGGTGATATAAGTGGAACGTTAGTCAATAATCGTTGTTCTATAAAATCATATAATGGGAAAATTAGCGTATATTCTGTTGGAGAAGACACACGACTTGAATCACACAATGCATCAATAAAATGTCAAGAGAATGTAGGCGCTAACTCAGTTATTTCTTGTCATAATGATAATATTAAAGTGCTTTCTGCACACCCCACAGCTAAACTTACTTCAAAAAATGGCAAAGTTTATATCAATGGCGTTAAACAGAGCAAGGTGAAACCAAAGTATTCATATAGCAATACCTCTTCAAATTACGGTACTAGCCCGGCTATTCAAATTCAAAATACAGGCAGGGGTACAACAATACAGTTAGGTAATAATGTTTCAATGCAACAAGCAGCATTTACGCTTAGTAATCTTTCGGGAATGTTTGGTTCGTTTGGATCTTTGACAATACAAGGTCAGCCTGCGAATAATAGCACGTCTTATGTGCAACAACCGTCTTATCCAAGACAATCAGTACAGCAACAACCAACCAATTCATATACCAGACAACCTGCACAACCCCATACTAATAGCTCTTCTATTGCACGCACGGAATCAACTGTGACAACCTCAACTCAATCATCCGTAAGTAGTATATTAAATGCTTATTCTGCCGGTACTCAACGATATATTGATAGTTTTAAAAATGAAACTTCACATGTGGAGAAAGTTGAAACTTTAGAAAAGCAAGGAATAATTATAGACATTCCAGATAGCCTTTGTTGTCCTATATCATTGGATGTCATGAATATACCTGTTAGATTAGATGGTGTTTTATATGATTTGAATTCATTGGTAAATATCAAACCTAACGCCAAAGGAGAAAGAATAAATCCACTAACTCGGGATCTTTTTCTCTTAAGGGATTTACAACCTGCTAGAGATGTTGAAAAACAAATCACGGATATTATCCATAAAGCAAGACAAGATAATACCAATGAGCAGCAGAATGTGAGTGTTTTTAGTAAATAATATTTATTGATAGCTACAATCGATTCGTAAATTAGCACGAATCGATTGTAGCAGTTCCAACCACATACTATAGATAGATGAAATTAAAAAATTCGGCTCCCCCTAATTAAGGGGGCACTTTAATCGAGATTAGCTAAGCTAATCAATTGATTTCACAGTCAAAAGGAGATTAAAGTGCCTAAGTTCAATTGTATCTTAAATTTACCTGGTTTTTCCATAGCAAAAACGGAAGG
>Ga0210034_1000583_pt1 | contig 38273 bp, 34 predicted proteins | sample CryGeymeta201505_FD_185466 | JGI IMG/M metagenome (GOLD analysis project Ga0210034, IMG submission 185466) | Groundwater microbial communities from Crystal Geyser aquifers in Utah, USA - Crystal Geyser metaG 2015-05 (SPAdes) (version 2) | ecosystem: Environmental > Aquatic > Deep subsurface >... | reverse complement strand
CGCAGGCCGCAGTCTCATCGATTAAGCAGGCGGTGCAATACCGGGAAAAAGCGGTCGGCTCCCTTGCACGATTCGGCCTGGCGATCACCGCAGTAATCATGCTGATTAGCGGACTTATCGTATTTACGACTATGACCTCATCGGTACGTGACCGCAAGCGGGAGATCGGTATCTTCAGAGCGATCGGGTATCGACAATCGGTTGTAGCCCGGATAATCTTAACGGAAACCCTTATTTTGAGCCTCATCGGCGGCGCTATCGGGTACGCGGCGGGGTTTGGTATAGTTTTTATGCTGCCGGCATTTCTAAAGAAGTTTGAGTTCTCTGTCGGCTTAAATGTGCCGGTGTTGATCCTCTCGATTGTTCTCGCGGTTGCGGTCGGCCTGGTTGCAAGCCTGGTACCGGCCTTAAGAGCCGCAAACATGGACCCGGCCGATGCCCTTAAAAGCCTTTAGGAGGAGAAGTAATGTCGTTAGTTGTAGTCAATGACCTGAGCAAATATTTTGGAAACGACGGGGATACCCAGGTGCATGCGCTAGAGCATGTAAGCTTTGAGATTGCAAACGGTGAGTACCTTGCGATCATGGGCCCGTCGGGAAGCGGCAAGAGCACGCTTCTCGCCATCCTCGGCGCGATGAGCCCGCCCAGCTCGGGAACGCTTGTTATCGACCAGATCGACGTCTACGCGCTTTCGCAGGAAAAGCGGGCCGACTTTAGGCGCGAGTACCTGGGATTCGTCTTCCAACAGCTCCAGCTTATCCCATATTTGACAGCGGTTGAAAACGTAATGCTCCCGTTGGTTGTTACGAACCACAAGAATAAGCGGGAACTTGCCGCAACCACCCTTGAACGGGTCGGCCTTGGCGATAAGCTCAACAGGCTTCCCTCCGAGATGTCCGGCGGAGAGCAGAGCCGGGTCGCAATCGCCCGCGCGGTGGTTAACAATCCGCCGATTTTACTTGCAGACGAGCCGGTCGGCAGCCTTGATAGTAAAACGGGAGAAGAGGTATTGGGCCTCTTTAAGCAGCTCCATAGCGAAGGGCAGACCATTATTATGGTCACGCACAATCCCGAATCGATCCGCGATGCCGAACGCCTTGTTCAGTTGAAAGACGGCCGTATTGTAGCTGATTTAATGACCAAGGATGTTATCCCGGCCACAAAATTCCTTTAGTCGGTTTTTAATTTTTTACAAAGCGCTGGATGATGTCCACTAACTCCTGGACCGCAACATCCTCATCCCCGCTTGTGATGGCGCCTCTCAAGCATCCCTTGATGTGGTCGTCTAGGATGATGAAGCCTACCCGCTGCGTTGCGCCCAGCACGGATGATACCTGAACCAAGATATCGACGCAGTACTTATCATCATTGACCATGCGCTGGATGCCGCGAAGCTGACCTTCAATGCGCTTCAGCCTTGATAAAATTTTCTCTTTATCGGCGGAGTATGATGCCATTCGATCACCCCTGTATACCTATACCCCTATGTATACGTTACCCTTATTATTATGGAAATCGCAGTTAGTGTCAATATTCACGTAGCGAAGTAGAATATATTTGCCATTATCGGGCAGATTGATTCAAGACCCTGTAAAATGGTATCCTAATAATACATATAGGGGGTAGGGGTATATTTGTTGTACCTGTTATCTGTGAACTTCTACCACTTATTTTTACTACTGTGATGGATTTTAGCGAACTCGCGATGATAAAGCGATAATAAAGTCGTTTTAAAGAGACTTAAAAAAGAGATATCATGCTGCCGATGAACCGTTTGTCGGACGGCATGCGGCTTAAAAACAGCGACTATGCGAGATTGTAGTTGATACAGGTGTCTGTGAAAGGCAGGGAGACGGAAGATGACGAAAAAATATACCCTTCCCGTTTCGGGAATGACCTGAGCGTCATGTGTGCGCCGCGTGGAAACGGCGCTTAGTCGCGCGCAGGGAATACAAAGCGTAAATGTAAGCCTGGCAAGCCAGAAAGCTACTATAGAGGTTGCTGATAACAGCGTTACGGTGGCCGACCTCGTCGCAGCCGTTGAGGATTCGGGCTATCACGTTCCCGTCGAGGAGATTACAATCCCAATCGGCGGCATGACGTGCGCCTCGTGCGTGCGAAGGGTCGAGCAGGCCCTTCTTAAGGTAAACGGTGTTGTTTCCGCAAATGTAAACCTGGCAACCGAAAAGGGCACGGTAAAGTATATTGCGGAAATGACCGGTCTCAAAGAGCTAAAGCAGGCGATAAAAAATGCGGGCTATGAGGTAAAGGAAGACGAAAAAACCCTCGCGGACGAGATTAAGCCCGCCAGGAGGGATGAGGCCGCAGAACTTAAGCGGCGCCTTATCGTTGCCGCCGCGCTCACGGTTATTATTATGATCGGCAGCATGCATGAGATTATCCCGGCCTTGAAGCTCATTCCGATGCAGATTCGGTTTATCACGCTTCTTGTTTTAACCACGCCCGTGCAGTTCTGGGCGGGCGCCCGATTTTACCGGGGGGCGTATCTTACCGCAAAGCACGGGAGCACGGATATGAACACGCTGGTCGCGGTGGGTACTTCGGTTGCCTATCTCTACAGTATCGCGGTGACTTTCTTCCCTAAGTTCTTCGCGACCCAGGGATTGCAGCATGCGGTCTATTACGACACGGCCGCAGTTATTATTACCTTGATATTGTTCGGGCGCTACCTTGAGGCAAAAGCCAAGGGGAGGGCATCCGATGCTATAAAGAAGCTTATAGGATTGCAGGCAAAAACCGGTCGCGTTGTACGGGATGGGGTCGAGGTCGATATCCCGATCGAGGATATTCAGGCAGGAGACATCGTCGTAGTCCGCCCCGGCGAGAAAGTACCGGTTGACGGTAAGGTCGTTGAGGGTTACTCGTCGGTCGACGAGTCGATGATAACCGGCGAGAGCATTCCGGTTGAGAAGCGTGACGGCGATGATGTTATCGGGGCAACGATCAACAAGACGGGATCATTTAAGTTCAGGGCGACCAAGGTCGGCAGCGAGACCGCCCTGGCCCAGATTGTGCGGCTCGTCGAGGAGGCGCAGGGCTCAAAGGCGCCGATACAGCGCCTTGCGGATGTCGTGGCGAGTTACTTCGTCCCGACGGTCATCACGATAGCCCTTATCACATTCGCCGCTTGGCTTATTTTTGGGCCCAAGCCGGCCTTTACGCTGGCGCTTTTAAACTTCATTGCGGTGTTGATCATCGCATGCCCGTGCTCGCTGGGTCTGGCGACGCCGACGGCGATTATGGTGGGTACCGGTCAGGGTGCGCAAAACGGCATCCTCATCCGGGATGCCCAGGCGCTTGAAAACGCGCATAAGATCAACACGATTGTCCTAGATAAAACCGGTACTCTCACCCAGGGGAAGCCGGTTGTTACGGATATTATTAGTATGCACGGCTTTAGTGAAGACGAGGTTCTGCGCTTTGCCGCGTCTGCCGAGAGGGGCTCCGAACACCCGCTTGGCGATGCGATCGTTGCGAAGGCAAAAGAGGCCGGTCTGGATCTCGCGGACCCCAAGAATTTCGAGTCCTTTACGGGACGAGGCATTGCGGCACACATCGATGGAAAACCGGTGCTGCTTGGAAACCTGCGCCTGATGGAAGAGCGGGGTACCCGGCTTAACGGTACACCGGCAACGGCGATCAAGCTTTCCGAGGAAGGCAAGACACCGATGTACGTTGCGGTGGACTCTAAGATTGCCGGTATCGTAGCCGTAGCCGATGTCTTAAAGCCCAACTCGGCCATGGCAGTAAAACGTCTGCATGAGATGGGCCTCGAAGTCACGATGCTTACCGGGGACAACGAGAGAACGGCTGCCGCAATTGCCAAGCAGACAGGTGTCGATCGCGTGCTTGCCGAGGTTCTGCCGGCAGATAAGGCGATTGAGGTAAAACGACTGCAGGGGCAGGGCAAGGTGGTCGCGATGGTCGGCGACGGCATCAACGACGCCCCGGCGCTTGCCCAAGCCGATATCGGCATATCGATCGGCACGGGAACCGATGTCGCTATCGAGGCCTCCGATATCACGCTCGTCGGCGGCGATTTGCAGGGTCTGGTGACTGCGATTGCTTTGAGCCGCAAGACGTTAAAGACGATTTATCAGAACCTATTCTGGGCGTTTTTCTACAACGCCATACTGATCCCGGTGGCGGCAGGTGCGCTGTATCCGATCTGGCACATCAGGCTCGACCCGATGTACGCGGCCGGCGCGATGGCGTTTAGCTCGGTCTCGGTCGTATCGAACTCGCTGCGCCTGCGACGCTTTAAAGCGCCCCAGATACGCACAACCGATTAACCTTACGTTATTTCGCTATTTTTGTTTGCGTTTGCAGTGTTGCGTAAAGTCAGCGAGAATAGGAAAATATACTAATTAGTGTTTGACTAATGTTTGATTAGTGATTCGAGGCCCAGCATGTGTTGGGCCTCGGCTCTATCCCGATCGCATGGAGCTCAAGCTATGGAAATCCAATCATATAAGATAGCGCAAATATCCGATCTTCACTGCGGCGATCCGCGTTTTAGCCGGGAGCTTTTAATCGCTGCAATCAACGAGATCAACCAGGCGAAGCCCAGGGTAGTCACGATCTGCGGCGATCTAACGACTGCGGGATATCGTGACGAGTTCGAGGCGGCCAAGGAGTACATAGATATGATCGAGTGCCCGATCAAGATCGTCATCTCGGGCAACCACGACAAGCCGCACCTTGGCTACCTACATTTTGAGAGCATCTTCGGGCCCCGATATAGGACGCTTGATTTGCAGTTTGGGATGCACTCGGAAGAAAACTTCCAGGAGCGCATAAAGTTCATTGCGGTCGATTCGGCAAAGCCGGATTTAAACGACGGCGAGATCGGGCGCGAGCACTACGGCTGGTTGCGCGAAGAATTCATGGTTGACCGCACGTTCAAGGTCTTTGTCCTGCACCATCATCTGGTGAGCGTCCCGGGAACCGGTAGGGAGCGCAACATCGTGCTCGATGCGGGCGATGTGATGGCCCTTCTTCGCGGCGCAGGGGTTGATCTCGTCTTATGCGGGCACAAGCATGTCCCCTATGTGTGGCCGCTTTCCAATATGCTTCTCATCAACAGCGGGACGGTTTCCACGCTTCGCACCCGAGGCTACACCGAGCCGTCGTATAATATGGTCACCATCGAGCCCGGAGAAATAGTAGTGACGACCAAAACACCCGGCGAGGATTTTGCACAGGAATGGTCGTTCCCCCGACGCCCGGTGTATTAAGGGTCAAGAGGCCGGGGTCTGGGGTCCAAGGAAGAGGAATAACTATGACTGGTCGGAAGGTTGCAATAGGTGTTGATGTGGGCGGGACCAAGATCGCGGTTGCGGCGGTGGATGCCGAGGGCCGTATGGTCGCTTCGTCCAAGGCGGCTACGCCCGCGGGGACATCGGAAGATGTCGTTACCGCCATCAAGGGTCTTATCGCAAAGCTTATCGAGTCCACCGCCGATATCGGCGAAGTCATGGGCATCGGCCTTGCGGTTGCCGGCACCATCGACTGGGAGCAGGGCGTGGTGGTGCAATCCCCCAATCTGCCCTTTGCCAACCTCCGTCTTAAAAGCATCGTTGAATCAAACTTCGGCCTTTCCGCGTTTATGGACAACGACGGTAATCTCGCGACATTGGGTGAGAAGTACTACGGTGCAGGCCGGGATGCCGACAACATTGTGGGCCTTACCCTCGGGACAGGCATCGGCGCCGGTATTATTATCGATGGCTGCCTCTACAGGGGTGCTACGGGAAGCGCAGCGGAGATAGGCCATATGGTCATAGAAGCGACCGGGCCGCGCTGTAGCTGTGGCTCCTACGGCTGTTTTGAGGAGATGGCCGCGGGGAGGGCGCTGGTGCGAATCGCCAAGGAGCGGGCCGGGCATACCAAGGACAGCCTTATCCTGAAGCTTGCCGGAGGCAGTATCCAAGCCATCACCGGTCCCATGGTAACCGAAGCCGCACAGAAAAACGATCCGTTAGCCCTTGATATCTTTAACGAAGTAGGCTTTTGGCTCGGTATCGGTATTAACAACGTTATCAACATTTTTAACCCGGAGCTCGTAATCCTGGGTGGCGGTATGGCGGAGGCCGGGGATCTCGTGCTCGCACCGGCCAGGAAAGTTATCGCCGAGCGCACGCTTCACCCAAACCAGGATGTTGCCGAAGTCGTGCTGGCCGATCTCGGCAACCAGGCCGGCTTGCTCGGTGCGGCGGCGCTCGTATTTAACCAACTTACCCCCTAATTCTTGGCCACCGTAATGTTTTTCCTCTGCTTAAAAAGGGTAAATTCCGAACTAACGAATTACGACTAAGGGGGACTTTCATGGGCCAACCAAGCTTAAAAAAAGTAAAAGATGCGTTCTATGAGCTGCCTGTAGTTGACTTGCGCCGCGACTGCGACCCGTCGGTGTTCAAGTTTTCGTCAACTGCAGATATCGAGCCGCTCAAGGGCACGATCGGGCAAAACAGGGCTGTCGAATCTATCGAATTCAGCCTCGGGATAAAAACCAAGGGCTTCAATTTGTATGCATCCGGGCCTCCGGGTGTGGGTAAAACCTCGACCATCAAAGATTATATCGATATAAAAGCAAAGCAAGAGCCGATCCCGAGCGATTGGTGCTATATCAATAACTTTAACGACACCGATCGGCCGTTGGCGATATCGTTGCCGCCGGGCAAAGGCAGAGAGCTTGCGAAAGATATGGATGAGGTCGTGGTTCACACCCGTGAAGAAATCCCAAAGGCGTTCGAGAGCAAGGAGTATGAGGAGCGCAAAACGCGCATCGCCAACACCTTCGAAACCGAGCGCGAAAAGGGGTTCGCCGAGATAGAAAAGAAAGCCGAAGAGCGAGGGTTTACGGTTGATATTACGACCGCGGGCATCATGACCATCCCCCTGCTGAAGGGGCGTCCCCTGCGCAGAGAGGAGTTCAGCCTTATTCCCGAGGATCAGAAAAAAGAGATCCAGCAGCGGGGTGAGGAACTGCAGTCCGAGATAAACGAAGTTCTCACCCGTGTTCGAAAGCTCGAGAAAGAGACCAAAGACAAGGTTCAGGAGCTGGATAAAGAGGTCGCGCTTTTTGCTATCGGCCACTTGCTGCAGGACTTACGAGACAAATACAACGACATACCTAAGGTGCTTACCTATTTGGATCAGGTTGAAAAAGACATTATCGCAAATTTGGAAGATTTCAAGCCCGGAGAGCGGCAGGCGGTTGCGATTCCGGGGCTAGAGGCGCTGCAGCGACCGGTAAGTTTTGATAGATACAAAGTAAATGTTATCGTTAACAACGCTGAGCAGAAGGGAGCGCCTGTCGTTGTGGAGCTTAACCCATCCTACTACAACCTGCTTGGAAAAACCGAGTATAAAGCCCAGTTTGGTGCGATGAGCACCGATTTCAGTATGATAAAATCAGGGGCTCTTCACAGGGCGAATGGCGGATATCTCATCATGCATGTGCTCGATGTGCTCACGAGCCCGCTTGCGTGGGATGCGCTGAAACGGGCGATTCGAAGCGAGGAGATCAGAATCGAGCTTATGGGCGAGCAGTACCGGGTCATACCGGCGACTACGATCAAGCCCGAGCCGATTCCGCTTAACGTAAAGATCGTATTGATCGGCAATCCGCACATCTACATGCTTCTCTACAATATGGATGAGGACTTTAGAGAGCTCTTCAAGGTCAAAGCCGACTTTAATGTGGAGATGGACCGCACGGACGAGCACATTCAAAAATACGCCGCCTTCTTGCGGGAGCAGGTTGCTGAAGCCAAGCTTAAAGACTTCGAGCCAAGCGGCGCCGCAAAGATCGTCGAGTACGGCTCATGGTTGGCAGGGGATCAGTTGAAGCTCTCTACCCGGTTCCAGGATGTTGGGGATCTGGCGAGCGAGGCGAGCTACTGGGCGGCGGCAAGCAACGCACCGCTGGTTTCGGCCGAACACGTGAAAAAAGCCCAGGATCACAAAAAATTCCGCTCCAACATGATCGAGGCGAAGATCCAGGAGATGATCAACCGCGATATCGTCTTGATCCAGACAGAGGACTCGGTTGTCGGGCAGATAAACGCTCTGTCCATCATCAGCCTCGGCGATTACTACTTCGGGCGCCCGTCCCGGATTACCGCAAAGGTTCACCTGGGTACCAAGGGAGTTATCAACATCGAGCGAGAAATCGAACAGAGCGGACCGTCTCATAGCAAAGGCGTGCTGATTTTGGCAAATTACCTGGCGGGGCAATATGCCCAGGATAAACCCCTCTCAATATCGGCGAGTTTGACGTTTGAGCAGAGCTACGAGGGAGTCGACGGCGACAGCGCCTCAAGTACCGAACTCTATGCGCTCCTCTCGGCGCTCTCCGGCGTACCGATTAAGCAGAATCTCGCGATCACGGGTTCGGTTAACCAGCGGGGCGAGGTTCAGCCGATCGGCGGGGTAAACCGCAAGATCGAGGGCTTCTTCGATGTCTGTAAAGCACGTAGTCTGACGGGCGACCAGGGAGTAATGATCCCGATTCAAAATGTGGTCAACCTTATGCTTAAGCAAGAGGTAATCGATGCGGTGAACGAAGGAAAGTTCCATATCTATCCGGTTAAGACAGTTGATGAGGGAATTCAGGTACTGACCGGTGTTGAGGCCGGCCAGCGCAAGGAAGATGGAACGTTCCCGGAGGGGACCATCCACTACCTGGTCAACCAGAAGCTTAAAGATATGGCAAACCTTTTAAGGGAATACGAAATCCCCGAGGAGTTTGAAGGCAGGGAACGAAGGAAAAGAGGTGGCGCAGCAGCTCAACACAGCTAACCCGTGAAAGACTTACAAAAGAGGCCGGTTGCTTCGAAAGAACATAGATAAAGTAAAGGCGGTCGCTAGGCGACCGCCTTTACCGTGAGTTCATTGATAACGTCGCGTACGCCGGGAGTCCACCAGGCGATATCCGAGGCGATCCACTTTTGTGTAAAATCGCCGACCCGACCCCTTAAATATACAACCGCATCCACCGATGTCACATCGATGTTTCTAATATCGATTCTTGTGTCGCGGGCAAGGCTCGCCCGTACATCTTCTTCGATATCCTGGTCCATCCTGGCCACCGCCGGGGTGACGACGACGTTGTTGATGACATCCGTAACGCCCGGGGTAAGCCAGGCGTCGCTCTCCGCAGCATTTTTCTCCGCCATCGTGCCGACGGCGCCACTCAGCACCACGATGCCGTTGCTTACCCTTACAACGATATCGGTCTCATCAACAAGAACATCCCGCTTAAAAGCGGCTTCGATATCATCTTGAATCTCGATATCCGAGCGCACGACCGACGGTTTTACAACAAGGTTGTTGATTACGTCAACCACACCTTTTATGCGGCTTGAAATCTGCGCGGCATCGAGCTTCTGGGCATACGTATCGACGATACCGCTAAGGCTAACGATCCCGCTTGTGACCGAAACATCGATGTTTGCCGCATTAATCCTTACGTCCCACGTAAGGGCATCCTGTACATCCGATAGCACCTGTTGGTCGCTGGGCATATAATACTCCTTTCACGAATTAAAAAGCGTTTCAGGTTTTCGTACCCTTAGACACCTAAAAAATCACGCACCAATTGAGGTCTCATAAGCAGAGAATAGTTACAAGTGAAAGACTATATCAATTCTTCGTACCTGGTATAATATAGACTTGGTTTTGGATTACGGTAAGCAAGCATCGAGGTGTGTAATGTCAAACGTTTACTACAGTAACTTTCATGGTAAAAAGAGCCGGTTGGATACGACAAGCAAGCTTTTTGACAAGGCGGATTTTAAGTCGATCATAGACCCCGGCGATATCGTCGCGATCAAGGTACACTTTGGCGAGCCGGGAAACACGGCGTTTCTTTCGCCGATCTTTGCACGGCGGGTCGTCGAAAAAGTCAAAGAAGCCGGGGGCAAGCCGTTCTTAACGGACGCCAACACGCTCTATGCCGGCAGGAGGTCGAATGCGGTCGATCACCTTATCTCGGCGATTGAAAACGGCTTCAGCTACGCGACAGTCGGCGCCCCGGTAGTTATCGCGGACGGTATCAACGGCAAGGACTACGTCGCGGTCGATATCGAGGGCACGCATATTAAAGAGGCTAAAATCGGAAGCGCCGTGTATCACGCGGATGCCATGATCGCCCTGACTCATTTCAAGGGACATGAGCTTACCGGTTTTGGCGGGACGCTTAAGAACATCGGGATGGGGCTGGGCTGTCGCAGCGCCAAGCAGGTCATGCACTCCGATGTACTGCCTCGCGTTAATCCGGATACCTGCACGAGCTGCGCCAAGTGCGTCAAGTGGTGTCCGACAGGAGCGATAACCGTCGCAAGCCCTGCGGTAATCGACCATGAGGTATGTATCGGCTGCGGCGAGTGCACCGTTACCTGCCCCTCGGGCGCAATCGAGGTAAATTGGGCGACCGATCCCAAGGTAATCCAGGAGAAAATCGTCGAGCATGCTTGGGCGGTAATAAAAGACAAACCCGGAAAAGTCGGGTTCTTTAACTTCATTCTTAACGTAAGCCCGGATTGTGATTGCTGGGGATGGAACGATGCCCCGATCGTCCCGGATATCGGCATTTTGGCCTCGCTCGACCCCATCGCTATCGATCAGGCAAGCGCCGATCTTGTCAACGAGGCGCAGGCGCTGGCGGGAAGCAGGCTTTCAACGGCACCGGACGACGGCGACAAGTTCAAGGCTCTCTCCGGCATCGACTGGCGTCCCCAGTTGGCTTATGGGGAGAAGCTCGGCCTCGGGGTCAGAGACTATCACCTGGTTGAGATCAAGTAGAGAATAGATAACATGTCCAACATATCTGGCGCAACCGGCAAACTCTATATCTGTGCAACACCGATCGGCAATCTTGAGGATATCACGTTGCGGGTGATGCGCACACTTAAAGAGGTCGATCTCATCGCCGCCGAGGACACGCGGGTTACCCGAAAGCTGCTCTCGCGTTACGATATCTCCACCCCGATAACGAGCTACTACGAGCATAATGAGGCCGTCAAGGGGAAAGAGCTTGTTGAGGCGATGGGTGCGGGGAAAACGATCGCCCTTGTTTCTGACGCCGGTATGCCGGGGATATCGGATCCGGGGCACCGGCTGATTAAGCTTTGTATCGAGCGCGGCATTCCCGTTGAGGCGCTCCCCGGCCCGTCATCGCTTATCACCGCGCTGGTCATTTCGGGGCTTCCCACCGATACCTTTGTCTTCCAGGGATTCCTTCCCCGCAAAAAAGGTGAGCGTACCGCGCTTCTAGAAGAGCTATTGCGAACTGGGCGTACCACCATACTATTTGAGTCCCCCCGGCGACTTAAGGCCACTATTGCAGAAATCGCTCATATCGACCCGATGCGAAGCACCGTAATTGCGCGTGAGCTTACCAAGAAATTCGAGGAGGTGATCCGGGGCTCGGCAGCAGAGCTGCTTGAGCGGCTGGATACCGCCGAAATCAAAGGCGAAGTCGTGCTGCTCTTCGGTCCGGGTCAAAAAGGGGGAGCGCAAACCATCACCGCAAGCGAACTACGGGATGCGGTGATCGGGCTGATTGAAAAAGGTACGCAAAAGAAACAGGCGATCTCAGAAGTAGCCAAGAAATTTGGCGCCGGTAAACATTCAGTCTACGAGGCAGTCCTCGACATCCACGAGCGGGGCACAAAGGATCAACCTAAAGGCCGTTAAAAAGGCCATTCATAAATTAAAAGCTAACTTGAGCAAAAGCTAACTACCGGATGCCCGGTAGCCTCAATTGTGCGAAGCCTAAGTTCTTATCGCAAGCGTCAAAATAAACTGACGCTACACCCTTTTATCGGTTATCAATTCTTTCTTACAATCTTGGCAGACGTTTTTCCCTTTGAAGCTTTCAATGTGCGTCCCGCTGCCGCAGAATACGCAAACCGCCTGGTATTTGGAGAGAACAATCGCATCGCCATCTACAAAAATCTCAAGCGGGTCTTTAATTTCAATGCCAAAAGTACGTCTAAGCTCCATCGGTATTACTATTCTTCCTAATTCGTCTACTCGTCTCACGATGCCAGTGGATTTCATGGGGTTCCTCCTGCTGCTTTCCTTGACAAGTGGTTGTTATCAATTATATGGTTGAGAAAATTTTGTGTCAACGAGTGCTATACTTTTAATATAATAAAATAGCACTCAATTTTTTCTTAAAAGGTGATATTGATTTGGCAAATTCGGCAAAAAACAGCTTTTACGTAACGACTCCGATTTACTATGTAAATGATGTTCCTCACATAGGACATGCCTATTCTACCATAATCGCAGATGTCCTCGCTCGCTATAAAAGACTTACCGGATACGACGTTCTTTTTCTCACCGGCACCGACGAGCATGGGCAAAAAGTTGAGAAAGCCGCGCGGGATAGAGGCCTTACCCCACAAGAACATTGCGATCTCATGGTAGGGCCGTTCAAGGAACTCTGGGATCGGCTCAGCATATCGTATAGCGACTTCATCCGCACCACGCAGGAGCGCCATATTAAAGTTGTACAGAATATCTTTCAGAAGCTCTACGACCAGGGAGATATCTACAAGGGCTTTTACGAGGGCTGGTATTGCATCCATGAGGAAACCTTCTATCCCGAGAGCCAGCTTGTAGGGGGTTGTTGTCCGGCCTGCGGACGCGAGGTCGAGTGGCTTAAAGAGGAGAGCTACTATTTCAGAAGCTCGAAGTACCAGGACCGTCTTCAGGCATATATCAAGGACAACCCCAGCTTCGTGCAGCCCGATTTCAGGCGCAACGAGGTTGTAAGCTTTCTCGAAAGCGGCGTCCAGGACATCTCGGTTTCCAGGACCACGTTTAAATGGGGAATCCCGGTACCATTCGACCCCGACCACGTTATCTACGTCTGGTTCGATGCGCTCATTAACTACCTTACCGGCGCCGGCTACCTGCAGGATGGGCAGAAGTACGAGACATTTTGGCCGGCAGATGTACACATTATAGGCAAGGATATTATCCGCTTTCATGCGGTGATCTGGCCGATGATGCTCATGGCGCTCGGCGTAGAACTGCCCAAGGTGGTTCTGGCGCACGGTTTCTGGATGCTCGGCGGCCGGAAGATGTCAAAATCAACAGGGGTCGTGGTCGATCCAAACCGCGTTATCGAGCAGTTCGGCGAGGATGCCATCCGCTACTTCCTGCTGCGGGAGATCAGCATCGGTCTCGACGGCGAGTTCACACAGGATGCGCTGATACGCCGCATCAATGGGGATTTGGCAAATGATCTTGGAAACCTCATCCACCGAACGGTCGCCATGATGAGCAAGTACTTTGATGCCGAGATTCCTGAGGCCGGAGCCTTAAGCGACCTTGAAACAGCGCTCAAAGAAGAAGCGCTCTCATTACCCGGGATCGTGGATGAGGCCATGACTAAGATGGATATCCGCGAGGCGCTTGTGCAGATATGGCGCGTCATAGGAAGGGCAAACAAGTATATTGATGAAGCCGCACCCTGGGCGCTTGCACGGGAAGGGCAGACGGATCGTTTAAAGACGGTCATGCGTACGCTGCTTGAAGCGATCCGCACGATAGTTGTCCTGGTAAGCCCTGTGATGCCGCGCACGGCGGAGCAAGTATGGGAGCAGCTCGGCCAGGAAAATTTCGGCTCGATAACCATCGAGGATGCAAAAATCTGGAACGCTCTCGCGCCGGGGACATCGGTCAAGAAAGCGCCGCCGCTCTTTCCCCGCATAGAGATTGAGTAAACATGGGATATAAAAAATAGTTATATAAGTCTATTGGAAAAGACTTTTATCCGGTTTAGTACTATAATTGATGACAATCCTGAAGTTATTACACAGTCGATAGTGCAACCGGCGGTTGGTTAGGGGGGACTATGAAGAAGGCAGTTGGTCTTACAGATACCCACGCTCACCTGGATTTCTTCGGAAGCGATCAGGCGATAGAGGCCGTTGTTGCGCGTGCGAAGGAGCAGGGCGTAACTAGAATAATCACTGTTGCCGACAAGCTTGAATCAAGCTATCGGGCGGTCGAGCTTGCCGAAAAGTTCGACGAGGTCTACGCGGCGGTCGGCATTCACCCACACGACGCAAAAACGGTTAATCCCGATACGATAAAAGACCTGAAGAAGCTTGCCAAACATCCCAAGGTGGTCGCTATCGGGGAGATCGGCCTTGACTATTACAAGAACCACTCGCCCCGGCCAACCCAGCAAAAAGTCTTTGCCCAGCAACTCGACCTTGCCTGCGAACTTGGATTGCCCGTGATAATTCACGATCGCGACGCCGACGAGGATGTGCTTAAAATAATTACGAAGCACCGCCCGAAGAAGGGCGTGTTCCATTGTTTTAGCGGCGACATCGCTTATGCCCAGACGGTCCTTGCCATGAACTTCTACATCTCGATCGCCGGGCCGGTCACCTTTAAAAATGCGGGCGACTTAGTAGATGTCGCAAAGTTCGTGCCCCTAACGAAACTTCTTGTCGAGACCGATTCGCCGTACCTCACGCCACACCCCCACAGAGGGCGCAAAAACGAACCGGCAAACGTGCGCCTGGTCGCCGAAAAAATAGCCGAAATAAAAGGAATCGACGTTTCGAAATTGCTCGCATCAACCCAGGAAAACGTTTCCTTGCTCTTCTCGATTAATCACAAATAGCCGGTGGAGCGCTACGATTTACGTAGCAAGTGACCATACATTTTGCCCCTCAATAACTTCTCTAGTGCCTTCCACCGAACGCTTCTGCCGTTTAGCATAAGCGCCCTACGGGTAACTCATGAGTTAAAGTTTTTTGGATACTCAACCGATTATGGTATAATAGCTGGCAGTTATTGCGTTTGTGCCTTAACAAATTGACAACTAAATACAGAAATCAGAAGGGACTGATTTGATGAGTACACGTTTTCATCAGTTAGCCCGCGGTATCAGAGGAAGAAAGTACGAGATTATCTTGCTCTCTCTGATAATGGTATTTGTCCTGATGGACATGGTCTACGGAGGGACGACCGTAAACCTCACCATCGATGGTAAGGCAAGCACCATTACAACCCGGGCGCGAACAGTGGCAACTGTTCTGAGAGAAAACGGCGTAACTGTTAAGGCAAATGACGAAGTAACACCTAAGCCCTCGTCTGCGTTAGAAGAGGGCATGACAGTACAAGTAAAACACGCTGTACCAGTAACTATTAGAATGAACAAACAAGGAATTGCCATGATGTCCACAGCCGGTACCGTCGGCGAAGTACTAAAGGACGTCGGTCTGCGGTTAAAGCCTGTAGACAAGGTAACACCTGGTGTAAGCGAAAAGCTTACAGCAGGCATGACCGTGGAAGTTACGCTCGTTAAGAGCAAGTGTGAGGTCACCAAAATTCCGGTGGCGTACCAGAGGGTTGCGAACGCCGACCCAAATCTGGATTACGGCAAGCAGGTGGTGGTCTCGCAAGGTAAGCCAGGCTTACTGCTAAGGATTGTCGAGATCGTATTCGAAGGCGATCGGCCTGTAAAAAGACAAGTTAAGTTAGAAAGCATGGTATCGCCTCCACTCGCAGAAGTGGTGGCGGTCGGCACAAAACGCAAAATTGCCCGCTTAATGAAATCGCCGGTATATGTATCTCGCGGAGCCGGAAGGGTTCCGGCAGGAGGTAGAACGTTTACGATGCGCGCCTCGGCCTACGCGCCCAATTATGGGCCGGGTGTCGGTAGTAGATGCGCAAACGGCATGAAGGCACGCAAAGGTGTAGTGGCCGTTGACCCGCGGGTTATCCCGCTTGGGACAAGGCTATACATCGAAGGCTACGGAGAAGCCATAGCCGCCGATACCGGTGGTGCGATTAAAGGAAATCGCATCGACCTGTGCTACAACACACCCGGTGAGTGCTTTGATTTCGGCAGGCGTTCTGTTAAGGTGTCAATCCTTGACAACTAATACAAAGAGCCCGATCTAGCTCGCAAGTTCGGGGCGTTAGTCGAAGGGTGCATGAAACAGTGACACTAGCAACACCACAGGCAACGCTAGAAGTAGTAAAGAAATTTAGCCTCAGGCTCGATAAGAGCCTGGGGCAACATTTTTTAATCGACCAGAACATCTTGGGCAAAGTGGTCGATGCCGCCGTGCTTTCAAAAGACGATGTGGTGGTCGAGGTCGGTCCCGGAATCGGGACGTTGACGCAAGCGCTCGCCAAAAACGCGGGTACGGTCGTTGCGCTTGAACTCGACCGCAAGCTCGCGCCGGTATTGGACTACACCCTCAAAAGTTTTGAGAACGCAAAGGTTGTTTTTTCCGATGCGCTCTCGGTCGACCTTAAGAACCTGCCGGACGATCTTCCCGCCCCCAACAAGCTCGTATCGAACCTGCCATACCAGGTGGCTACGCCGATTCTGGCGACTTACCTGGATAAATTCGATGATCTTAAGCTCTACGTGGTCATGATACAAAAGGAAGTAGCCGACCGAATCACGGCAAAACCGGCGACCGCAGAGTACGGGTCGTTTTCCGTAAAAGCACAGTTTTACTGCGATGTAGACAGGGTTGCCGTGGTTTCGAAAAACGTGTTCATCCCGCCGCCGGAAGTAAGCTCGGCAGTGGTCAGGATGAGACGATTGGCGCAGCCCAGGGTGCATGTCTTTAATAAAGAGTTCTTTTTTAAGGTAGTAAAGGCGGCGTTTTGGCAGCGAAGAAAGACGATAAAAAACGCGCTTCGCGGAAGCCCCGAGCTTGATTTAGACATCGAGGAAATCGATAGGGCTTTAAAGAAAGCCGGAATCGACCCCAAACGCCGGGGCGAGACCCTCTCTATCGAGGAGTTTGCGGCGCTCACGAACGCGTTTAAGGAAGTCGTTGAGCCCGCTAGTTTCTCGAAATATTTTTAGGCGATAAAGAAGGGTTTTATCTGTTTTTGTCGTATATTAGTAAATGTGGCCAGCAATACTTGTATTTAGTCGCAGTAGACGGTAAACTTGAACTTTTCGCAATTTTGAAGTATAATTTGTTGAATACCTGAAGGAGAGGGATAAATATTATGGCAGTTGGCCAGTTGCCGCAAGTTGAGGTTGTTGACCGGATTCGAAGGCAACTCGACGAATTCGTGGGCGAAAAAATGCGTCTCAAGGCTAACATGGGACGGTGCAAGATTATTGAAAGAGAGGGTGTACTCGAAGAAACACACCCTAATTTATTTGTCGTAAAGGTTGAGGAAAAACGGAATCGTTGCCGCAGAGTCTCATACAGCTATGCGGATGTCTTAACCAAGACAGTTGAACTTTCAAATCCCGATAACGGCGAAAACCTGCTTCCCTGGTTGATGTAATCAGGGAAGCTTGAAAGCGGCAAATCTGTGCGCTTAGTTTCCGGTGCCAACACCTACCATACGATGCTGTCAATAAAGGCTCACGCAAAAATAAACCTTTATCTCGATGTAATCTCGCGGTACCCCAATGGCTACCACCAGATTGAAAGTGTCATGCAGAGTATCTCTCTTCATGATCTGATTGAGATATCCCCGGCCCAAGAACTCATTGTTTCCTGTACTGAAGAAACCTTAAGCGGCGAGGAAAACCTCGCGTTTCGTGCGGCTTTAGAGCTTCGCAAGCAGGCGGTCGTAAAAGCCGGCGCCTCACTCAATATCATCAAGCATATCCCTGTTGCGGCCGGATTGGCCGGCGGGAGTGCGGATGCCGCCGCCGCGCTTACCGGTCTTAACATCCTATGGGGTCTTAACCTGCCCCGGGAGGAACTGCAGGGGATAGGGGCCGGTCTTGGGGCTGATATTCCGTTTTGTTTGGCAGGGGGCACACTGCTTGCCCAGGGAAAGGGCGATATCCTGACAAAACTCAACCCGATGCCCGATACGGCGATTGTTGTTATAACGCCGCCGCTACATGTATCCACAGCAGAGATTTACCACGCCATTGATGAAGAGCGGCCGGCGCCGCTTAACGCCAAGGATACCATTGTAGAGGCGCTATCCGGTCGTGATCTAGGGCAAATTGCGGTATCGCTCGATAATCTTCTTGAAACTGTCGCACTAAAGCGTTATCCTGCTATTTCAAGGGCAAAACAACTTGGGGTTACCGCGGGAGGAATCGGGGCCTTAATGTCGGGGAGCGGACCCACGGTTTTTATCTTGTGCGAGGACCTTCGTTCGGCAAATGCTATCGCGGATTCGGTCAAATCGGCCGAGCCGGAATTTTTTGTCAATGTTGCAAAACCGGTTAATAACGGTATAGAGGTCTTATGGGTTTAGTAATTATCCGGTAAGAAAATTATACTAATAGTTGTTGTATATTAGTGCTTATAAGTGTTTATAAGTTTTCGTTAAATTAAAGGAAATCCGGCAGCTATCAAGAATATGTAACTACTCAACAATAGTTCTAGGTGGTATCGGTTGGTAGACGCGATAATACTTGCAGGAGGAAGCGCAAAAGGATTGGCTGAAGTACCGGCAAAAGGCTTGGTGCCGGTTAACGGTAGGCCTATGTTCGAGTATGTGGTCGATGCGCTCAGCCGCTGCAAGGATATCGACCGTATCTGCGTGGTACTCCCGGTCGAGCATTCGCTCAACAGGTTGGCCGCAAAGGCGGATGTCGTAATGGCGACAGGGAGCCTGCCCAGGGTCGCAAAAGCGGGGATTGATTTTCTAGGTACAAAGAACCAGGTGCTGATTTTGTCCGCCGACATACCGCTGATTTCGCCTGAGGCCATTAGTGATTTCCTCGAGCGTTGTTCAAAACGCAAAGCAGGGTTTTACTACCCGATAGTTAAGTACGGCGAGTCCGAGAAGCGCTTTCCCGATGTAAAGCGAACCTACGCAAAAGTAAAGGAAGGCCGTTTTACCGGGGGGAACATCGTGCTCGTCGAGCCCGAGTTTGTAAACAGGAACATGGCGTTTATCGAGCGGATGTATGAGCTTCGCAAACAGCCCGTAAAGCTCGCTCGGGTCCTTGGCATCATGTTTTTGTTCAGGTTTGTGCTGGGGTTGCTAAGTATTGGCCAGCTTGAGGAGAGGGTAGGCCGGCTAACGCAGTCGACTTGCATGGCGGTAATAACCCCGTTTATCGAAATAGGGGTCGATGTGGATAAGGAATCGGATTTGCAACTGGCAACGGTCGCGTTACGTGGAGGTACGCATGAGTAGGATAACCATTATAACCGATGGTGCCCCACAGCCTGTCGGGCCTTATTCTCAAGGTATAAAGGCGGAAAACCTTGTTTTTGTGTCGGGTCAGATTGCGCTCGATCCTGAAACAGGCAAGCTTATCGATGGAGACATCAAGGAGCAAACACAGCGGGCGCTTAAAAATGTCGAGTCGGTGTTGACCGCGGGAAATAGTTCTCTTGATGGTGCGGTGAAGGTGACAGTATATTTAAGCGATATAGCAGATTTTCCGATAGTAAATGATGTATTCGGTGAATTTTTCTCTAAGCAACCGCCAGCTAGGGAGGCCGTACAAGTTGCAGGCTTGCCAAAAGGCGCGAAGATAGAAATCTCAGCCATAGGATTGGCAAGATCGTAGTAAAGGAGCCCGAATGGAAATTACAAAGGTGAGCATTAGGCCAGTAGAGATGAACAAGGTTAAGGCGATTGCGAGCATTACGATCGACGACCAGTTTGTTGTTCACGATCTGCGTGTCGTTGAGGGTGAGAAGGGTCTTTTTGTGGCCATGCCGAGCCGCAAATTGCCGAGCGGTGATTTTAGAGACATAGCTCATCCGATCAATAGCGAAACACGAGAGCGTATCCAGGCGGCTGTTATTGCCGAATACAAGCAACAGCTTGGCGGCTAAGCTTACTGCATAACGCTTTAATTTAATATTGTTTAGGGCTATTTAAGATAGCTTGCTACCGCTATTTCGTATATAATCAGTAGTAGTTTTTTCGAAAGACTGATTAGAGTATCAATGTTTAACCAGGGAGGGTAATGTTGAAACGAATAGCAAAGGTAGTATTGATTGTAGTAGCCATATCCTTATTGCTCTCAGGCATTGCCTGGGCATCGACTCCGGAGATAACCATAAAGGTCAACGGAGTCGCACTATCTTCCGAGATCCCACCACTCATTGTTTCCAGCAGTACCATGGTCCCGATGCGCACTATCTGTGAATCGATCGGCGCCGGAGTTACCTGGGACCAGAGAACCAAGACGGTTATCGCAACCAAATCAGGTCATATCGTCAAACTCCAGGTAGGAAACCGTATACCCACAAAGGACAATTCACCGATGAAACAGCTGGATGTTCCGGCGATGCTTATAGAAGGGCGCACCCTTGTGCCGGTGCGCTGCATCGCTGAAGCCTTCGGATCTACGGTTGGCTGGAACGGCGCAACCAGAACGGTCGATATCGCGTACAGCGATATTCGTGACGGTAAGACGGCGCAGGATGTTCTTAACGAGTCAACGGCAACGCTTGATGCGGTTACCTCGTATAAGTTCGGCGGGACGACAAAGTCCACCTTGATTATATCGCCCGACCAAGCCGGTTCAGGCCCCATGGCCATAACCCAGGAGATGACCGGCGCATTTAGAAAGCCCCAAGAGGTATATGTAAAAACGACGACAACGGCATCGGGGGGCGGAGACCTTCTTGGTCTTGGAACTTCAGGCGCTGATGTTAGCGAAAGCTATACCAACGGTTCTGAATACTATGAGAAAGTCGACGGCGCATGGGAGCTGGTCGATACCCAGACCTCTTCAATACTCAACGCGCTCGTCGGCGGTAATACCATGCAGAACCCGAACGCGACGCTTACCGAGTTTAAGGATATTGCAACTATTGTCGCTTTTGGTGATGATGCGCTGGTAAACGGCAAGCCGCATTACACGATTTACGTAAAGCTCGACCCGAGAGGGTTTAAGGATTATCTGTTGAATCTGGTCACTCAGCTGGCGGGCACCGATGCTACACCTGAAGATCTCGCACTAATGAAAGAGGTATACGGACAGCTGCTTCAGGGTATGAGGTTCGATATGGCGTACAGGGTGTTTGTGGACAAGGATACAAAGATTGCCGATTATTACGAAACGCGCAGCATATTTAAGATGGCTATGGAGGGACTGGGTACCATTACCTCTAAGGCCGATTCATCCATGAGTATTTCCGACTTGAATCAGCCGGTGGTTATGCCGGTTGTAAAGTAGATAATCAGGCGGCTTGTAAGACGGTGTTTTGCGGTCGGCCCTCTATGAATGCGATGATGTTCGCCATGGTCGTGTCCAAAATCCTCTGAACGGCCTCGGTGCTGTTAAACGCGTTGTGAGGGGTTATAATAACGTCGTCTCTAAAGAGAAGCATGTGCGTCTCAAGGGCGATTCGCAGTTTTTCGTGCGTGTATTCGTGCGAGAGCAGCTGGCGTTCTTCCTTTATCAATCCTTCTTCTTCGATAACGTCCAGACCGACGCCGTTTAAAATGCCGTTCTGCAGCCCTTCCACCAGCGCCGAGGTTTCAACCAGACCGCCTCGGGATGTGTTTATCAGGATCGCACCCCGTTTCATCCCGTGGATATTTCTGCGATTGATCATGTGGTGGGTATGCGGGTTGTACGGTGCGTGCAGGCTTATCACATCGGATATCCGAAGCAATTCATCCAGGTCTTCATATTTAAAATCCAGGTTTTTGGCCAGGAGTTCGTCGCGTCTCACATCAAAAACTACGACGTTCATCTCGAAGCCGTGGGCCATTCGGATGACGTGTTGGCCGATGCTCCCGGCGCCGACCACGCCGATCGTTCTGCCTTTTAGATCAAAACCGCGAAGCCCGGCAAGGTCGAAGTTGCCACGACGGGTGCGCTCGACCGAAGGCAATATTTTTCTAGAAAGGGCGAGGATAAGCGCGAATGTGTGCTCGGCCACTGTGTTCTCCCCGTAGAAGGGTACGTTTGATATCTCAATGCCCCCGGCCGCGCACACGGTAAGGTCGATGTGATCGAACCCGGTCGACCGGGTGGCGATCATTTTTAAGTCCGGCAGTTGCTCTATTACGCTTTTATCGATATCCGAGTAGATAAAAGGCGAGATTACATCAAAACCCTTAGCAAGCTCGACGGTATCGACCGTGAGCGGTTCGGTGAAAAAGGCAAACTCGAATTTGCCGTCGAGGTGCCCCTCGATGTATGCTTCCTCCCAGGGTTCTACTTCAAAAAAAGCCACTCGTGCGGGCATATAAACCATCTCCATCAAAGCAATCTACTGCTTATAGTGTTTTGTATCTAGTACCGCGACATCCTACTTTCTGTGCATGTCATTCTGAAGGAGCGATTAGCAATTGATTGTCATTCTGAAGGAGCGAAGCGACTGAAGAATCTTGGGCGCAGAAACCTTCTTCTTATGCAGGAGGGTCTAAGCTTAGATAGAGTTAGAGTGAAGACTTCTTAGCACAGTGAATCAAAGCTTAGACATACTCAGTGACAGAAGTACGTGAGTGCCCGCTAGATTCTTCGCAACGCTTCAGAATGACACAATAATTATGGTGTTCTGGCACTAGTTACCCGCGCACGGGAATAATTATTCCCGTGCGGAGCAATGGAACAATAGAACATAAGAGCCCCGTTATTTCAAATATCTCACAATACGTGTATAATTTTTGATGTTTAAAAGCTGTATAAAGCCATTTGGCGTTTGGTAAGAGTAAACAGGATTAGGAGTTATTGCTTGATGGGCCTAGCTGTTTTGGTTTTAGCGGCGGGGGAAGGCACCCGCATGAAATCCTCCCGCCCGAAGGTCCTCCACACTATTTGTGGGGAGCCGATGATTCACTTCGTTTTAAAATCCGTAAGAAGCCTCAACCCCGAGCGGACAATTGTTATCGTCGGTCACCGGGCCGATGAGGTAAAGGCCGCCCTTGAAGGGGTCGACTTTGCGCTACAAGAAGAGCAGTTGGGCACGGGGCACGCGGTCTCTACGGTTGAAGATATGCTGGCCGATTTTGTCGGTACCGTTATAGTTCTTAGCGGGGACACGCCCCTGCTTAGCGCCGAGACATTGCAGCGGATGCTCGATATCCATACTTCGAACGAGGCCGCGGCGACATTGCTTACGGCCCGAATGAATAACCCGACCGGCTACGGCAGGATTATCCGCTCATCGACCGGTGCGGTTCAAGCGATTGTCGAGCAGAAGGAAGCAACGGATGAGCAAAAGGCGATCGCCGAAGTAAACTCGGGCACCTACTGCTTTGATAAAGAAAAGCTTTTTGAAGCGCTAAAAGGGATAGACTCAAACAATCAGCAGGGAGAATTCTACCTGACCGACGCTATCAAAGTTTTAAGCGATGGCGGAGGAACGATCATGGCGTGCCTCGCTGATGAGCCGGAGGAGACCATGGGCGTGAACACGCGGGTGCAGCTGGCCGAGGCCGACCGCATCATGCGGGGCAGGATCAACGAGAAGCTTATGCTGGCCGGTGTCACGCTCATCGATCCCACGACCACCTTTATTGCCGATAGTGTTACGATCGGCAGGGACACGGTTATCTATCCCATGACGTTCATCAGCGGTGATACAAAAATCGGTGAAAACTGTATCATAGGCCCCGCAAGCCGTCTGGTTGATTGTCTGGTGGGCAATGCGGTGGTCATAGAAAGCTCGGTAGTAAAAGAGAGTGTTATAGAGGACTCGGCAGAGCTTGGACCGTTTTGTCATGTCCGACCGGGGACGCTGGTAAAGACCGGCGCTAAGGTCGGCGGCTTTGTCGAGGTAAAGAAGAGTGAGATCGGCCGGGGAAGCAAGGTACCGCACTTAAGCTACATCGGCGACACGCATATAGGCGATTATGTTAATATAGGGGCAGGCAGCATCACATGTAATTACGACGGCGCCAACAAATACCAGACCGTTATCGAAGACGGCGCGTTTGTGGGGAGCGATACCATGCTGGTGGCACCGGTGCGTATCGGCAAGGGTGCGTTTACCGCGGCCGGTTCGGTAATTACGAAGGATGTTCCGGCCGACAGCCTGGCTGTCGAGAGGTCCGATCAAACCATAATCAACGACTGGGCCAAGAAACGAAGACAACGAAAAGATATATCAGAAAGTTAAAGTGTGAGGAGAACATGGCAAGCGAAGAAAGCAAACGATTAATGCTATTCAGCGGTCGGTCCAATCCGGCCCTGGGGGAGGAAATTGCGGAACACTTGGGGGTCCAGCTCGGCAAAGTTGAGCTGTCGACCTTTAGCAACGGTGAGATTTACGTGCGCTACCAGGAGAGCATCAGGGGCGCTAACGTGTTTGTGGTACAAACGCTCGCTGACAATGTCAACAATAACCTGGTTGAGCTATTGATTATGGTTGATGCTTTAAAGCGTGCCTCCGCGCATAAAGTGTTCGCGGTCATCCCGCACTACGGGTATGCACGCCAGGATAAAAAAGCCGCGGCGAGGGAGCCTATCACCGCTAAGTTGATTGCAGACCTCTTAATGACCGCGGGTATCGACCGTATGGTAACGGTCGACCTGCATGCAGGGCAGATCCAAGGGTTTTTCGATGTCCCGGTTGACCATCTGATGGGACTTCCGATTCTGTCGGGGTACTTTAAGGAAAAGAATTTTCATGACCTCGTGGTGGTTTCACCCGATGTTGGAAGGGTAAAGATGGCCAAGAGGTATGCCGATAAACTTGGGGCGTCTCTGGCGATATTGCACAAGACACGACCGGCGCATAACGTGGCCGAGATTACGCATATTATCGGAGAGATAAAAGGGCATCCGTGCTTGATGATCGACGACATGGTCGATACCGCCGGAACACTGGTCAGCGGCGCGCAGGCGCTCATGGATCACGGGGCTACCGAGATCTACGCCGGCGCAACGCACCCGGTTCTCTCCGGCCCGGCAATCGAGCGTATCGAAAAATCACCGATCAAGCAACTGGTAACCACGAACACAATACCGATTTCGGACAGCAAGATGATCCCCAAGATCAAGGTTCTCTCAATAGCCGGTCTCTTGTCCCAGGCGATTAGAAACGTTTACGAGGACAGGTCGGTAAGCGAGTTGTTTGACGGCCAGAACCAGTTATAGAGGCCAGGGTCCTGGGTCCAGGGATTGTACATCGAGTGTTACCATTCTGGTCGCGAAGTGGTGTAGAACCGCTATATTGTAAGAGCGGTTAGATAATAGCAGAGAAGATAGTTTTACTTAGTTATATAAGGAGTGTGGATATGGATATATTCGAACTTAAGGCAGAAAAGCGTGAAGTAGTAGGAAAAGAATCAAGCAAAAAACTCAGAAGGCAGGGCCAGATCCCTGCTGTCCTTTACAGTGACGGGGGCTCGACGCCGATTATCATAAGCGCGCGCGAGTTTTCAACGCTCGTTCACTCGGGGGCGGGGACGCACGTTATCTTTAAACTGAAACTGCCCGGCGCGAAGCGGCATCCAAACGCCGTAATCAAGGAAGTCCAGAGAAACCCGGTGCGCGCCGAGTACCTCCACATCGATTTTCAAAAGATAGCCCTCGATGAAAAAATCGCTGCGATGGTTCCAATAGCGATTGTCGGCGAAGCGCCAGGCATAAAAGAGGGCGGTGTTCTTGAACGCCATACAGAAACTATCGAAATTGAGGGTATGCCGCAAGCCATGCCGGATCATATCGAGGTAGATGTCAGCGAGCTGCAACTGGGAGAGAGCGTTCATGCAAAAGACTTGGGTCTAACTGATGGCTTAGAGATGCTGACCGATCCCGAGGCGGTTGTTGTGGCGATTGCGGTACCGCGTGTGGTAACGGTTACCACCGAGGCGGTCGAGGGAATCGCACCGGAGGCGGTCGAGGGAAGCGCCGAAGCCGCAGCGAGAGCAGCAGAAAAAGAGTAACGCTTAAGTTTCCGGGCGCGGGGTATTGCCTTGCGCCCTTTTTCTTTATACGGGTCATTATCAGGTACATTTAGGGACATTTAGTGTTATGTATATCATAGTTGGTTTAGGGAATCCGGGAACCGAATACGAAGCGACGCGGCACAACGTCGGCTTTATGGTCATCGATAGGCTGAGCCGGGAATACGGCATACGTCTTGACAAAAAAAGCCGTCTGGCCCGATGGGGCGAGGGCGCACTCGCCGGTGAAAACGTGGTGCTGCTGAAGCCGCTGACCTTTATGAACAACAGCGGCCTTGCCGTGCGCGAGATACTTAAAGGCAAGGGTGTTGAACTCGACCGCTTGATCGTGATCTATGACGACCTCGACCTCGAGCCGGGACGCATCAGGATTCGCCCCGATGGCGGAAGCGGCGGGCATAAGGGCATACAATCAATAGTCGGGCAACTCGGAAGCGGGGATTTCCTGCGGGTGCGCATCGGTATCGGCAGGCCCTCCGGCAGGCAAGATGCCAGGGACTATGTGCTCCACCCCTTTGCCAAACGCGAGCGCGAAGACGTAGACTTTGCCATCATCAAGGCGGCGGATGCCGTAACTTTCATCATCGAACACGGCGTCGAACGCGCCATGAACGAATTCAACCGCAAGGAAGACGCATCAGAGGCTTAACTGTGTCGGGATGAGCCCTAATCCAACACTATTCGAACCAAAAAGAGCTGCTAGATAAGTTGGAGGGGTATTTTGAGAAGCTCTAAAGTGCCTCAGTTCGTTATTCGAAGACAGATCAGCCGGTAAGCTATGTTTACCTTAAAATCTCGATCAACTTAGCAAAGACGTAAACTCTATCTCTTTTTTTGCCGGAAATCTCTTGTAAAATACCTGCATTAACAAACTTTGCCAAAAGGTTGTAGACAGTTTGGTTGCTTGCTGTTTTTAAGTGCTCCTTGATGCTGGCAAATGACACTATAGGCGATGCGAAAACTACGTCTAATAGCCGAACGGCATAGATCGAGTTAATAGCAGTAATCTCCGCTTTTAAATCATTGTATAGGTTAAGGATACCTAAAACCGTGCCCTTTGTTTTAATAGATTCGGTGGTGATGGCATTTAAGAAGAACCTAAGCCAGCTATCCCAAGCCCCGTTATTGCTAACGCTATTTAGGAGATCATAATAATCCCTTCTGTTCTCTTCAAAGTATTCGCTGATATATAGCAGTGGATACGATAAGAGGTTTCTTTGATATAAGAATAAAGGAATTAAAAGCCGGCCAATTCGGCCATTGCCATCTAAAAACGGATGAATAGCTTCAAACTGATAATGAGCTAAGCCAATCTGTACAAGGGGATCTTTTTCTTTATCGGAATTTATATATTGCTCCCAATTGCTTAATAGCTGTTGTAGTGCATTAGCAGGTGGTGCCACATAGGTTGCTTCTTCTATCGGGGTTCCGGGTAGACCAATAAAAACCTGGGTTCGCCTTAGATTTCCTCTATCTTTGCTTGCCCCTCGGACAGAATCAAGCAAAACATAGTGGATCTTCTTTATTAGGTTCTCACTAATAGGTCTTTTCTCTAGCTCTTCAATAGCCAGACGCATAGCCTGCCGGTAATTGATAATCTCCCTGATATCTCTTTCTTTTTCGTTGGCCTCAGTTACCTTCTCTTCAGCTTCGTATTTCAAGACATCTTCAAGCGAGGCTTGTGTTCCTTCTATACGTGAACTTAAAACTGCTTCTTTGGTAAGTAAAGGTGAGGTTAATAGGTCTGGATTAGGAATGTTTACTAATAATCCGTTGAGTTCACCGAGAGCGCGATTAGCTTCACCGATTTCTTTAATTAAACTGTTGTAGTCTAATTTTGGTGGCAACTTTGGTGGTATAAATGGTGCTTTGGCCATGTCTTCTCCTCTTTAATGCTTATTCCAGGATATTAGAATAGTGAACATAGTTATTCTAATTATCGACATAATATTAGAATAGTGGATTTGGTTATTCTAATTTATAGCAGGTTTTTGGAATAAATCAAGTGGAATTTATTCAGAGCCACTTGCTAGCACCGACCTTTTCGATCTCCTCTTCCGTTCGAGTTCGAATAAGAACTCATTGGTAGTGGGGACAGGATTTGAACTGCATCTACATAATTTAGCTAAGGACTTGACATGAGATAGCTAAGAAATTAATATTAGTAATTACTAATATACTTAAATACATGAGGTGTTTATCGTGAAAGAGGCAGCAGAACTCTTTAAAATTCTCTCAGTAGATAAAAGAATAGAAATCATTGAACTACTTAAAGAAACCCCCCTTAGCGTTAATGCACTAGCCGAGGTCTTGGGTATAACACAGTCAGCCGTATCGCAGCATCTTCGAATCCTTAAGGCTGCTGGCTTGGTAATAGATGAGCGACAGGGCTATTGGATCTATTACTCGTTGAACAAAGACGCTTTAGAGATATGTCGCCAGAGACTTAATCGGATTTGCACTTGCGGATGCTTAAATCGTGCGGCCAGTATGAAGGAAAAAGATGGTTGTGGTTGTTAAAGCCCGACCATCTTTTTTTGCTTTGCATATAAGTATATACGCAATAACTAATAAGGAGGTGATAAAGATGGACAAGGATAAAAAGGATGCTAAAGAACAGCCACAAGTTAACCTACAGGCTAAAGAAGCGAAGCCCACCTGCGGCTGCGGCTGCATGCCTATTTCCGGTCACGGGCACACACCTCCTGCAAAGAAAGAGTAAAAAAGGTGGCCTGGTTTAGTCATCGCCCGGTCTAAATCAGGCCAAACAAAATGTCTTAATTATTCATAAACTTTAGCTGAATAAGATAGGAGAACAACGTGAAAACCATAACACTGGCAATGCTGAACTGGCTTCATCTAATAGCAACCGTTACCTGGATAGGAGGAATAACGTTCGTACTTTTTATCGCTATGCCGTCTGCTAAAGAACTATTGGGACCGGACGCTGGAAAGATCATGGGGATAATTTCAAGAAGGTTTACTCTTTATGCTGCTATGGTGAGCCCTGTCAACTCACCTAGACCTCTTTTGGCATTTTGCTGTTTGACTAAGCTATCGCATATGCGTTCCTTATCAGTTATGTGAACTAACCAGGATAGGTCTCTTCGACGATTATCAACCTGCTATTCGTGGATTGGTTACCACACCGATTATTATTCGCCTGGAGCTGTCTCAATCTAATAGCGCGGATTTAAACCGCATAGCATAAACGAGATTTCTCCTTATTCGTGCCTATCCCGGTTAATTCAAACCTTTTACTTTCTAGTTTGTGTTGCCGGTTGCAATACCCCAGATAAAGCCGGTAAGCTCTCTTGCTACTGCAACTACTGCTTTTTGATTCGATTTGACCGATGATATCTTCCAATATTTTTTGTAAAGGCGTTGTTGAGCCTTCATGGAATAGGAAATCACTTCTGCCGGTTGGCCCTCTTGACGTTTCATTAGGTTCTTGCCGATTGAAGGACGGTGTCTGTAATGCCATGCCGCTTCGATCAATATGAAACGGATATGCCTGTTTCCTCCATGGCCGGTTTTTCCTTGCCTTCTTTTCTCTCCCGACGAGTTCTCGCTTGTTACAAGTCCCGCATAGGCCATAAGCTGCCTTGGGCTTTCAAACCTGGTAAAGTCCCCGATCTCTGTCAGAAGCACCATGGCTGAAAGCGTGTCGATTCCTTTCAATGTTTTGAGCCTGTCTGTCTTTTCGCTGTAGATATCTTTATTCGATAGCCCGATAATTTGCCTATCTACCTCATCGAGTCTTGACTCCTCGTATTCAAATGAGGCCAGGTATTCATCGAGAACAAACCGGTCTTGTTTTGCTAAGGGCAGACTTTTAAGCCAGCTTCTAAAAGGGGGAGAAAAGTTTCTTCCTTCGTATGCAAAACCTCTTGTTTGGAGAAACTTTAGAATGCGATGCTTGTTTCTTTTTACGTCTTGGCTTTTTTGGTCATGCAGACGAACGAGTGTGCGATCTATCTCTCGCTCCGTTGTCGGAACAGCAACGCAGCAGAGCATATTTGCTTTTAAAAGTTTAACTAAAGCGGTCGCATCCCGCTTATCTGTTTTTATCTTATCTGCCGGGCTTTTCGGTACCATCGATGGTGCGATAACATCACAGCTGTAACCCCATTTATTAAGTTTGCGCCAAAGAACGTAACCACAGCTCGATGCCTCGTAGCATGCTTTTATCTCTCCATATTTGGAGGCTTTCTTTAAGAACCGGCGGATCTTTTCGTCACGGTTTTCTATTTTCTCGGTTATTACAGCGCTTGATCCGTCAGTTATCATCGCCATCGTTATGCTTTCTTTGTGTACATCCATCCCGACATAAACTACACTTGTTTCCATGAGCCTGGCCTCCTCTGGTTGTGTCCCTGACTAGCTTTTGCTAGTTAATACACGTTGTACCATACGAGGCCTTGGCTCACCATTTTATCTAACTATAGCATTCTGCTTTTAGTTATTACGGGAGTTGCAATCATAACTTTAGATGGAGGATTTCCTGGGGCTAGCAGTTCTAATTCAGCCATTGCAGGTACCTTTATACTCAAGCACATAATCGTATTCTTCATGATCACTGTTCACTTTTATCGAGGGCTGCTACTGGCTCCAAAAATAAGCAAAGCACAATCAAGCCAGCTGCCAGGATTGCAGAAGCTATCACTGAATTTGGTAAAAGTAAATTTTGCTTTAGGATTGGGCGTGCTGCTACTTAGCGCAGTTATAGCAGTTGTTTAATCCATGGTTCTATGTTTTAACAAATATCGTTCATGAGCGTTCGAAAATTGTCAGGACGACAGCAATAGGAGAAAATGGCTGTGTGGACACATTGTAGGTTAGTCTCTCCTTTTAATGCAGGTGATAACGATGTCATCAAACGGTATATCATTGTTGTCTGAAATCGTCCTTTGATAGACGATATTGATGATATCTTGGGGGTTAGAATCGGAGTTTGCGTAAAGAGCAGCTTCTAGCCGCTCGTACGGCTTATCTCTGAAGTTTTCGCTGTCGGTAACGCCATCGGTAAACGCGAGGAGAACATCGCCCGCTAAGAAGGGCTCAGTTTTTGTTTCGATACCTAAATCAGGCACGATTCCTATTGGTAGCGTCATTCTGCTCTCAAGACGCTTTATGTCGCCAACTTGCCTTGAGTAAAGCAGAGGAGTCTCATGACCTGCGTTCACGAAGCTTATGCCGTTATCGTCAATAAGACAGCAAAATAGGGTGATAAACATATTTTCGGATAATGCTGAGTAAATGTGAGCGTTAACTCTTGCAACAAGCTCGGTTAAGTTGCCGGTATGCTCGAGTGCTTCCGTTATATTTTGGTGAAGCATAGCAGAGAACAGGGCCGCTGAAATGCTTTTTCCCGAGATGTCTGCAATGCAAAAGAAAAGCTTATCGCCAACGGTGGCAACGTGGTAATAATCCCCACCAAGTTCTCTTGCAAAGGCAACTTTGCTTGCTATGGTGAGATTTTTATACGAAGGCGGAAACGGTGCAAAAACAGATTTGTGGACATCTTTGGCGATCCCAAGATCGTAGCTTCTTTTCTCTTCAAGTTCTCTGATTATTCTGAGCTGAACAATCAGCCTACCGATAAGTAACGCCACCAGGTTAAATACTAAAAAGTGTAAAGCTACATCGAGGCCTAAATCAAGCCCGGTCTCTATGCCAAGTTGAGTGTGAAAGATTAGTTCAGCAGCAGCAGCCACCATAGAGACGAATAAGCCATAAGCTAAACCAACATAAACCGTCGCCAAAATAATAGGAATGAGGTAGAGGATCGTAATATCGGGCGTAACCCCTGTCAATGTATCAGCGAGCCCGATTGCAACCGAAGCCAAAAGCGTGCCCACAGCTATTAGTGTTTTAACCCCTTTAGACATTACGCCTTACCCCTCACAAAATAATTGAACGTATCATGTAGATTATCTTCCTGTAGAAATCTATAAACAAAGATAGTCAATCGTTATCCGCTTCCGTTTATTATTTGTATTGCTTAATGTGAGCCTGTCTAATCAAAGAGGTCGCCGAAACATGGTTGAAATTGCCCAAAACCAAAGATGAGGTCGAACGTGGGCTTGAGCAGCAAGCTGCCGAAACAAGAGATCGGATAGAAGCTCCGATCTTTTGCGAAACGTAAAAGCTGTTTAAAGCGACAATTCTCGGGAATGTACGAGTTCAAGCATACCTGAAAGGAGAGGGATTTTGCATGGCAGATGAAAGGGTTCGCGTTGGCGTAAACGGCTTTGGCGTAATCGGCAAACGTGTTGCCGATGCGGTTGCAAAGCAAGATGACATGGAGTTGGTGGGTATATCCGACATAATTTATGACTATCGCATCCGGGTGGCCGCTGAAAGAGGATACCCAATCTACGCATCGATGCCGGATAAGCGCTCGCTAATGGAGGATGCCGGTATTCCCATAGAGGGCACGCTCGATGATCTTCTCGGGAAGGTCGATGTCGTCGTTGACTGCACGCCGAAAGGCATTGGAGCCAAAAATAAGAACACGTATGAAAGGGCGGGTGTGAAGGCGATCTTCCAAGGTGGCGAGGAGCACGAGTTGACCGGCTTGTCGTTTATCGCCCAGATCAACTACGAAGAGGCATTAAACAAGCAGTATGCGCGCGTTGTCTCGTGTAATACCACGGGTCACTGCCGGGTGCTGTACGCCCTGCACAAGCGGGGTTGGATTAAGCGGGCGCGCGCCGTGCTCATGCGCAGGGGGACCGACCCGTGGGAAAGCCACAAAAACGGTATGATCAACACGGCAATCCCCGAGACGAAAGTTCCGAGTCACCAGGGTCCCGATGCGCAGACCGTGATTAGCGGGCTTGATATCACGACGATGGCGGGGGCCGGCCCGTATAACTTAAGTCACCTGCATTTTGCCATGGTTGAGACAACCAGGCCGGTAAGCCTCGATGAGCTGCGTCACGCCCTCTGGGAAGAGCCGCGCGTCGCATTTATCCGCTCATCGAACGGTCTTGTAGCACTCAACTCGGTCATCGAATTGATGCGCGATCTTGAGCGTCCGCGCAACGACATGTGGGAGGTTGCCGTCTGGGAAGATGCGCTTGCCGCAGATGAGCGTGAGGTCTACCTTGCGTTTCAGGTACATAATGAGGCGATCGCCATCCCCGAGACGGTGGACGCTATCCGTGCGTTGACCGGCATCGTGCAAAACGGGGCCGAATCGATTGAAAGAACAAACCGGGCGCTCGGTATTGTCAAAAGCTTTTTACCAAAAACCATGCATGAAGAAGAGGTGCATGTGGCGATGGGAAAAGCGTTGGAGCAAGCACAACAGCAGTTTATGGAAGAAGGTTTCAAGGGCTCCGAGGAACCAACCAAGGCCGAGCCGACGAAAGAGCAGCGCATCGCGTAATCCTGACGCGGCGTTGCACACAACGGTACAGCGAGTATTAAGCAAATGGTCTCCCAGACCCGACAACGCTTAAGCCAGGGTTTGGGAGACTTGCCTCTATTGTTATCGAGGAATATGCAGAAGCCCAGCGCTGGGTTAACTTTGCGGCATACCATCTGATTAAAAAGCTGAGTTTTCAGTTCCTTTAATTATGGGTATAAACCCTTGAGGTGATATAGATAAAATGCAGCACGAGCATGCCCATCCTCATAAAGAGGAACGAACAGTCGAGTTAAATATCGAGCATGTGCCCGATTATCCAGAATATGCGGCTTTTCTCGAAAAAAGGCTCGTTGCTCAGCCGAGCGTTATAGGAGCACGTGTTGACCTTGAAAATAAGCTGGCGACAGTTACCTTTAATCCATCCGGCATTACCGAGGAGGGGCTAAAGAAGATAATCGAGGAGGCGGATCAAGAAATTAGCCATGAGGTGCACGGCCACATCCACCTGGGAAGCACAGAGATCGAGCCTCAAGTAGCGCCAGAAGCGCACAAGCATGAGGTCCATAACCATGTTGCTCCGGCCTGGCAATCAGAATACGGCCTCGAGACCGAACATGCCGGGCATGGTCCTGAGATGGTAAAGCAACTTAGAAATGCCTTTATCGTAACGGCTATTTTAACGGTGGCTGTTGTTTTTACCTCGCCAATTGGAGAGGCGATTATTGGCCGCACTATATCTTTGCCGATTGGCCGCAACCTTTTTCATTTTATCTTTGCAACACCGGCCGTGCTTTACGGCGGGTGGTTTTTCTTTACCGGAGCCTGGCGGGCCTTAAAACTTCGCACGACAAATATGGCCACGTTGGTCTCGGTTGCCGTGCTTGCCGCTTATCTTTATAGCGTAGCGGCAACGTTTATCTTCGGCGGCGAGACGTTTTATGAGGCGGCTACCATGCTGTTAACCTTTGTTCTTTTAGGACACTGGCTTGAGATGGCGGCTCGCGGTCGCACCAACGAGGCGATCAAAGCCCTTTTAGATCTCGTGCCGCCAACGGCCAACCTCATCGTGGATGGTGAAGTAAGGCAGGTTCCGGTTGAAGATGTTAAAAAGGGGGACCTCCTCTTAGTCCGCCCCGGTGAAAAGGTCCCGGTTGATGGGATGATTACGGAAGGGCAGACATCGGTTGATGAATCCGCCATAACAGGTGAATCGCTACCAATTCCCAAAAAAGCCAGTGATGAGGTTATTGGAGCCACAATAAATCAAGAGGGCGCATTCAGGATGCGGGCGATAAAGGTTGGGGAAGATACCACACTTAGCCAGATTATCGCTCTCGTTGAAGCGGCCCAAAGAACCAGAGCCCCCGTACAGCGCATTATCGACCGGGTGGCATCTTATCTGGTGCCTGTTGCCATTGGCGGTGGATTGCTCGCATTTTTGGTATGGCTTAGCTTTAGTACCCAAGGGCTTATATTTGCCCTAACGGCCGGCATAGCGACGGTTGTTATCGCCTGTCCGGATGCCTTAGCCCTTGCCACCCCGATTGCTATCGTTGTCGGAACCGGTGTTGGGGCAAGAAACGGCATCTTAGAGAAAAATGCCCTTGCACTTGAGCGATCGGCGCGCATTAACACCGTTTTATTTGATAAAACCGGAACGCTTACTGAGGGCCGCCCTGAAGTAAGGGATATTGTTGCAGTTGGCAAGTTATCTCATGATGAGCTATTGCGACTCGTTGCCGGGCTTGAGGTGGGGTCGGAACATACAATTGCCAGATCAATTGTGGCTGCCGCCAAAGGACGAGGGATAACCGATCTGCCACAGGTTTTAGATTATCGGGCGGTTCCGGGACGTGGCGCAATCGGCACAATTGAGGGCCGTGAGGTTATGGTCGGCAACCTTGGGTTTATGAATGAGGAACAAATCGATCTGTCCAAGGTTGAGGCCGAATCCCGCAGGCTTGAAGAAGAACACAAAACTATGATATTCGTCGTTGTGGGTGGCAATATTGAAGGGGTGCTTGGGCTTGCAGACCGCATAAAACCCGAATCCAAGCAAGCAATAAAAGAACTGCATGACATGGGTATTGAAGTAGCGATGATTACCGGGGACAACAAGGCCACTGCCGAGGCGGTAGCAAAAGAGCTCGGCATTGATAAAGTGTTCGCCGAGGTATTGCCCGCCCAAAAAGCAGAAAAGGTCAAAGAGCTGCAAAGCCAGGGCCGGTTGGTTGCAATGGTGGGTGACGGCATAAACGACGCGCCCGCTTTGGTGCAGGCTGATCTGGGAATCGCCATCGGGGCAGGAACCGACGTGGCGATAGAGTCCGGTGCAATAGTTCTCATGCGAAACGACCCCCGAGATGTCGTAAAGGCCATTCACCTTGGTCATCTGGTTTTGGGTAAGATCAGGCAAAATATCGCCTGGGCGATTGGGTATAACGCGGTTGCGTTGCCGATAGCGGCGGGCGTTCTGTATCCGTTTACCGGTTTGCTTTTAAGTCCGCAGGTTGCCGCTATCGCGATGTCGGCAAGTACGGTAACGGTTACGATTAATTCGCTTCTTTTAAGCCGTCAGGCCAGGAGCTTAGGTTAAGAAGATTTAACGCCCAACCACTTTTCATATCCCATGTAATTTTAGCTTGTATTGCCAACGGTTTTCAATTTCAAGTAGACTACTTAAAGACAAACCTTTGTATCGGTGATCGTATAGCTCGCACATTAGTTCGCATTAGTTCTATACCGGAAAAATTTAAGAGTATTTTGGGTAAAATCTTTACTGTATAGGTATCAAACGGCCGGGGGAGGACTACCTTGGAAGAAGTTGCCTCAAGAGAACAATTAGAGCGTGCAATTGAGACTATCCCCAATGCTGTTGTGATCATGGATAAAGATGGCCGTATTATATTTGCAAATGCCGCAGCTGAGGCGATATTCGACCTGGCCCGAAAGGACATTATCGGGCGCGCCTATAGCGACCTGGCGTTTAAAGTAACCACAATAGATGGTAAACCCATACCCAAGGAAGAACACCCATTTTTCAAAGTTATGCGGACGGCAGAGCCGATATATAACTTTGAGTACGTTCACGAACATCCTGACGGAACTCGAATAATCGTGTCAGCCGATGTCGTACCCCTATATGATAAAAAAGGCGCTGTTGTGGGTTTGGTGGCATCACTTACAGATATCACTGAGCGAAAAAAGGCAGAAGAAGAGCTTAAAGAATCTGAACGGCGGTTTCGCACTATGTTGGAAGAGGTCTCACTTGTCGCCGTAATCTTAGACACCCAGGGCAAAATAACGTTTGTAAATGGCTTTCTTCTAAACCTTACCGGCTGGCAGAAAGATGAGGTTATCGGCAAGGACTGGTTCGATACATTTATACCGCCTGAGCAGCGGGATGAAATTAGGCGCTTCTTCTTCGAGTCGATTGCCAAAGGTGAGATACTGCCGCATTACGAGAACGACATTGTAACCAGTTGGGATGAGAGGCGCACCTTATCCTTTACCAATGTGCTTTTGCGTGATTCTCGGGGCAGAATTCTTGGCACGGCAAGTATCGGCCATGACATCACAGCTGAAAAACAGGCAGCAGAAGATATTAGAGAATCAAGAAAGCAAGTTCTCGATATACTTGAGAGCATAACCGATGGCTTCTTTGCGGTTGATAACGACTGGCGCTTTACCTACGTAAATCACAAGGCCGAGCAGCTTCTGGGAAAAAGAAAAGAAGAGATCCTTTTTAAAAGCATGTGGGACGCATTCCCGGAAGTAGTCGGCACCACGTTTTACAAAGAGTTTAATCGAGCAAAGGAAGAAATGATACCGATCTCTTTCGAAGAGTTTTATCCTCCGCTCAACAAATGGTTTGAAGTTCATGTCTACCCTTATAAAAATGGGCTTTCAGGCTACTTTGATGATATTGGCCAGCGCAAGCGAACAGAAGAAGCGTTGAGAGCAAGCGAAAAAAAGTTGCGCGATATAACTTCGGCGTTGGGCGAGGGAATCTTCGTGCTAAACGGGGATGGTCGGCTTACCTTTATGAATAGTGAGGCTGAGCGCCTTTTGGGATGGACTGAAGCTGAACTGCTTGGCAAGGATGTGCATCAGGCAATCCATTATCAAAGGGCAGACGGCAACCCGATCCTTGACGAAGATTGCCCGATACTGAATGTTATCGAGACAGGCAAAACCTACCACACAGACGATGACGTTTTCACCCGCAGGGGCGGCCAATTGCTACCGGTTTCTTATGTTTCTACCCCTATCATAGAGAACGGCAAGGTTGTTGCTTCAGTGACAGCATTCTTCGATATCACCGAGCGCAAGCATGCTGTGCAAGAGAAGAAGGCCAAGCATCGCGCTTGATTTTGGTTCCGTCACACAACAAAACTATCCCATCAATTCCCGTTTCTTTTGCTCGTATTCTTCCTTATTGATCTCACCTTTGGCATATCGTTCGTTGAGGATTTCAAGTGCGCGGCTGGCTGTCGGCTGCCCCGGTGGGCCACCATACCTGCCTGCGCTTGCTTGTCTCACAATCCACCAGATCAAGAATCCTAAACCGACCAGTAATACAAGAGTGAAAATGAGGCTAATTATAGCGCCGAGTTCCCCGGCGCCTCCAAAGCCACCCCCGCCTCAGAATGGGCAAAACATAATGATTCCTCCTTTAAGGTGCAAGTGTTTTTAAGTAATCGATGGCATCGTTTAAATCTTGATCCGACATATGCCAGCGGGGCATGTTCGAGCTTAATGTACCGCCTTTTTCATCCTGCCCACGTGTTACCGCTCTCTTAATAAGGTCATTGTTAAAGCCTTCTTTTTGTAATTCCTTATACGTTATGTTTGGAGCTATAAACCTACCCATCATCACCGTTGTGCCGCCTCGTCCATCTGGGCCATGGCAATTTGCACAACCCCCGTCATGCATCTGAAACCAGAACGGGCCACCGGTAACGGTTATCGTGTCTCTCGAGCTTGTCCCCGTAAAGAATATCTGCTCGCCGTTGCTTGAGAAACTACCTTGAGCTATTGCACCCGGGCC
>Ga0210034_1000569_pt1 | contig 38778 bp, 39 predicted proteins | sample CryGeymeta201505_FD_185466 | JGI IMG/M metagenome (GOLD analysis project Ga0210034, IMG submission 185466) | Groundwater microbial communities from Crystal Geyser aquifers in Utah, USA - Crystal Geyser metaG 2015-05 (SPAdes) (version 2) | ecosystem: Environmental > Aquatic > Deep subsurface >... | reverse complement strand
CCTGTCTGCGGCGCTGAAGCCGTTCCTGACGAAGGATGTGGTGCTTTGCACCGACGGCAGCCCAGCACTGGCCGGCGCAGCACGCCAGCTCGGTGTCGAGCATCATGCCGTTAATCTGTCGGCAGGCATTCGAGTTGACGGGGCTTGGCACGTGCAGAACGTCAATGCCTACCACAGCCGACTCAAAGGCTGGGTCTACAAGTTTCGCGGCGTAGCAACCTGCTACCTGGCAAACTACCTGGGCTGGTTCCGCGCGCTCGAACGCGAACACGGAATCGGCCCGAAACCCGCTCAGTGGCTCGCTATGGCGCTTGGCGGGGCGGCTTAACAACATGATTTGCGAAAAGAGCCATTGAATATGGTCAGTTTGCAGACACCGATTTGCGATTTCGGTTGGAAAGCCCCGGATTTCAATCTGCCCGGGGTGGACGGCAGGCGCTACAGCCTTGCCGATGCACGCGGCCCCAAAGGCCTGCTGGTGATGTTCATCTGCAACCACTGCCCTTACGTTCAGGCGATACGAGATCGCCTGGTGCGCGACTGCCGGGAGCTGCAACAGATGGGCATCAACAGCATCGCCATCATGTCGAACGATCCCTCCGACTACCCGGAGGACTCGTTCGATAACATGGAAAAGGTCGCGCAGGAATTCGGCTACCCCTTCCCCTACGTGTGGGACGAAACCCAGACAGTGGCGAAAGCCTACGGTGCCGTATGCACGCCGGACTTCTTCGGCTTCAACGCCAAGCTGGAACTGCAATATCGCGGTCGACTCGACGCTTCGCGTAAGGATGCCGCGCCTGCTGACGCCCGGCGCGACCTGTTCGAAGCGATGAAGGAAGTGGCGTTGACCGGCAAAGGGCCGACAGAACAAATCCCGAGCATGGGTTGCTCGATCAAGTGGAAAATGTAGGTCGGGTTTCAACCCGATAAGGCTGTCGGAATGAATTCCGACCTACAATTCAAGAAAGCTGACACATGCTCCAGGCCGTCATCGAAGTCGTAAAAAAGGTAGCGCAACAGGAAATCATGCCGCGCTACCTGAAGGTCGCGCACCAGCGCAAGACCGATGGCAGCATTTTTACCGAAGCCGATATCGCCGCGCAAAACGCGCTGGTTTCGGCACTCCAGCAGATCCACGATTACCCGGTGCTGGGCGAGGAAATGCCGGCGGAACGGCAAGAAGCCCTGTGGCGCGCCGGGGAGGAGGGACTGTGGTGTATCGACCCGATCGACGGCACTTCCAACTTCTTCAATGGCCTGCCTTATTTCGCGGTCTCGGTTGCCCTGATGCGTCACGGGCGGAGCGTGCTGGGCGTAGTCTACGACCCGGTGGCGGATGAAATGTTCTGGGCAGAACGAGGCAGTGGCGCCTTTCTCAATGGCGAGCCCCTGCCGATCAAGGAGCAGGCGCCGGAGTTTCCTCGCGCCATGGCGGCGATCGACTTCAAGCGCCTCGAGCCGAATCTGGCGCAGCAACTGGTGGCGTCACCGCCATTTGCCTCGCAGCGCAACTTCGGCGCCAGCACGCTCGACTGGTGCTATGTGGCGGCAGGGCGCTTCAATCTTTACCTGCATGGTGGGCAGAAACTTTGGGACTACGCCGCCGGTTCACTGATCCTGGTGGAGGCAGGCGGCTCCCTATGCACGCTGACCGAGGATGATTTCGGTGCCGGCAATCTTTGGCAGCGCTCGGTCATCGCGGCGTTGAATCCGGGTTTGTTCGATGCCTGGAAAGAATGGATCAGGAAAAGACAATAAAACGGGTAGACGAGTAGGGCGGGCACGTCTTTGTGCCCACCCTACCAGCCTGCTTTCCCCAACCTATAATAAAAATTCCTGGGGCAATAAAAAATCTGTTATTGCCCTTAATCCGGCTAGTGAGTAATAATTACAAGTTTGAATAGCCCCTAGCAGAAAAAGGAAACAGAGAATGGCAACTCGTAAAGACCTCGCCAACGCAATCCGCGCCCTCACCATGGATGCGGTGCAAGCAGCCAATTCTGGCCACCCCGGTGCGCCCATGGGCATGGCGGAAATCGCGGAAGTGGTGTGGAATCATCATCTGCGTCACAACCCGGCCAACCCGAAGTGGTTCGACCGCGACCGTTTCGTCCAGTCCAACGGCCACGCTTCGATGCTGATTTATTCCCTGCTGCACCTGACCGGCTACGATCTGCCGATCGAGGAAATCAAGAGGTTCCGCCAACTGCATTCCAAAACCCCGGGCCACCCGGAATACGGCTACACGCCAGGCGTGGAAACCACCACCGGCCCGCTCGGCCAGGGCATCACCAACGCCGTCGGCATGGCCATGGCGGAGAAGCTGCTGGCTGCCGAATTCAACAAACCCGGCCATGAAATCGTCAACCATCACACCTACACTTTCGTGGGTGACGGCTGCCTGATGGAAGGCATTTCCCACGAAGCCTGCGCGCTGGCCGGCACCTGGGGCCTGGGCAAACTGATCGCCTTCTGGGACGACAACGGTATTTCCATCGACGGTCACGTCGAAGGCTGGTTTACCGACGACACGCCGAAGCGTTTCGAAGCTTACGGCTGGCACGTTGTCGCCGATGTGGACGGTCACGACCCGGCAGCCGTCGAGGCCGCTGTGCAGGCCGCCAAGGCGGTAACCGACAAGCCTTCGATGATCTGCTGCAAGACCGTGATCGGCAAGGGCTCCCCCAACAAGGAGGGCACCCACGACGTGCACGGCGCTGCCCTGGGCGCTGCCGAAATTACCGCTACCCGCGCCCACATCGGCTGGAGCCACGGCCCCTTCGAAATTCCCAAGGACGTGTACGAAGGCTGGGATTGCCGCACCAAGGGCGAGGGTCTGGAGTCTCTGTGGAACAACAAGTTCGCCGAATACGCCAAGGCTTTTCCGAAAGAAGCCGCCGAGTTCAAGCGCCGCATGGCAAGTGAGCTGCCGGCCAACTGGAAACAGCACGCTGCGGAATTCGTCGCCAAGACCAACGAGAAAGCTGAAACCATCGCCACCCGCAAGGCCTCGCAGAACTGCATCAACGGCCTGGCCCCTGCGCTGCCTGAATTCCTCGGCGGCTCCGCCGACCTGACCGGCTCCAACCTGACCAACTGGACGGGCTGCCACCACGTCATAGGCAAGAGCACCGGCAACTACATCAGCTATGGGGTGCGTGAATTCGGCATGTCCCACATCATGAACGGCATGGCGCTGCATGGTGGCCTGTTGCCGTTCGGCGGCACCTTCCTGATGTTCTCGGAATACGCCCGCAACGCGCTGCGCATGTCCGCCCTGATGAAGCAGCGCGTGATCTACGTGTTCACCCACGACTCCATCGGTCTGGGCGAAGATGGCCCGACGCACCAACCCGTCGAGCAGACCGCGACACTGCGCATGATCCCTAACATGCAGGTATGGCGTCCTTGCGACACGGTGGAATCGGCAGTAGCCTGGGTGGCCGCCGTAGAACGCAATGACGGCCCGAGTTGCCTGATTTTCAGTCGCCAGAACCTCAACTTCCAGAAACGCGATGCCGCGCAGATCGCCAACATCGCCAAGGGCGGTTACGTGCTGGCCGATGCCGCTTCTCCGAAGATGGTGCTGATTGCAACCGGCTCCGAAGTGCAACTAGCCATGGATGCCAAGAAGGTGTTGGACGAGCAAGGTATTGCAACCCGCGTGGTGTCGATGCCCTCCACCAACGTGTTCGACAAGCAGGACCAGGCCTACAAGGACAGTGTTCTGCCCAAGGGCATCAAGCGCGTGGCGGTGGAAGCCGGTATCACCGATGGCTGGTACAAATACGTCGGCGAGGGCGCGGTGGTCGGCATGCACAGCTTCGGCGAATCCGCCCCGGCGGGCGAACTGTTCAAGCTGTTCGGCTTCACCGTCGAGAACGTGGTGAATACCGCCAAAGGCATTCTGTAAAGGAACTTGAACCGCAAAGGACGCGAAGGTATGCAAAGGGAAACCTGTTCTTCCCTTGCGTACCTTCGCGTCCTTCGCGGTAAATCTTTTTTAGGTTTTATTTATTAAGGAGAGAAACATGGCAGTTAAAGTCGGTATCAATGGTTTTGGCCGTATCGGCCGCATGGTATTCCGCGCCGTAGCGAAGGACTTCAAAGACATCGAAATCGTCGCCATCAATGACCTGCTGGAGCCCGAATACCTGGCTTACATGCTGAAGTACGACTCCGTGCATGGCCGCTTCAATGGCGATATCTCCGTTGACGGCGGCAGCATGATTGTTAACGGCAAGAAAATTCGTTTGACGGCCGAGCGTGATCCCGCCAACCTGAAGTGGAACGAAGCGGGCGCGGACATCGTGATCGATTGCACCGGTTTCTTCCTGACCACAGAATCCTGCCAGGCACACCTCAAAGCCGGTGCCAAGAAGGTGGTCCAATCCGCACCGTCCAAGGACGACACCCCGATGTTCGTGTATGGCGTAAACCACACCAAATACGCCGGTGAAGCCATCGTTTCCGCAGCCTCCTGCACCACCAACTGCCTGGCCCCAGTCGCCAAAGTGCTGAACGACAACTGGGGCATCAAGCGTGGCCTGATGACCACCGTGCATGCCGCCACTGCCACCCAGAAGACCGTTGACGGCCCGTCCATGAAAGATTGGCGCGGTGGTCGCGGCATTCTGGAAAATATCATTCCGTCTTCGACTGGCGCCGCCAAGGCCGTCGGCAAGGTTATCCCCGAGCTCAACAAAAAGCTGACCGGCATGGCTTTCCGCGTTCCCACCTCCGACGTGTCCGTGGTCGATCTGACGGTGGAGTTGAATAAGGAAGCCGCTTACGAAGACATCTGCAAGGCCATGAAGGCCGCCTCCCAAGGTGCACTCAAGGGTGTGCTGGGATACACCGACGAAAAGGTCGTTTCCACCGACTTCCGTGGTAACAGCGCACCCTCCACCTTCGATGCCGAAGCCGGTATCGCACTGGATAGCACTTTCGTCAAGGTCGTAGCCTGGTACGACAACGAGTACGGTTACACCTGCAACATGCTGCGTTTGGTGCAGCACGTTTCCAAATAAGGGACTAGGGGTCAGGGATCAGGGACTAGGATTTGTGCGGGCTGCGCCCGCAGTTTTTCTAGCCCCTAGTCCCTAGCCCCTGATCCCTCTTACGCCGTGAGGCGTAAGGCATAGGCCCACCTATCCCTTACACCTTACCTTCACAGGAGCTTCACCATGAACGTAATCAAAATGACCGACCTGGATTTGAAGGGCAAACGTGTCCTGATCCGTTCCGACCTGAATGTGCCCGTCAAGGACGGGAAAATCACTTCTGACGCGCGCATCACTGCTTCCATGCCCACCATCGAGTTTGCGCTCAAGGCGGGTGCGAAAGTGATGGTCACTTCTCACTTGGGACGCCCCACCGAAGGCGAGTGGAGTGAAGGGAACTCCCTCAAACCCGTCGCTGATATGATGTCCGCCAAGCTGGGCAAGCCGGTGCGCCTGCTCAAGGACTGGATCGACGGCGGCTTCGACGTTGCCGAAGGCGAGTTGGTGCTGCTGGAGAATGTGCGTTGCAACAAGGGCGAGAAGAAAAACGTCGACGCGACCGCGCAGAAATACGCCAAGCTGTGCGACATTTTCGTCATGGATGCATTCGGCGCCGCCCACCGCGCCGAGGCATCCACTTACGGCGTGGCCAAGTTCGCCCCCGTCGCCTGCGCCGGCATCCTGCTCACCGAGGAACTGGAGGCGCTGACCCAGGCACTGCTCAGCCCGGCCCGCCCGATGGTCGCCATCGTTGGTGGCTCCAAGGTTTCGACCAAGCTGACCGTGCTTGAGGCCCTGTCCGAGAAGGTGGATCAGATGGTGGTCGGCGGCGGCATCGCCAACACCTTCCTCAAGGCCACCGGCAAGAATGTTGGCAAGTCGCTATGCGAAGACGACCTCGTTCCCACCGCCCAGGCATTGATGAAGAAAATGACCGCCCGCAACGCCACCATCCCGATCGCGGTCGACGTGGTGTGCGGCAAGAAATTCGACGCCAACGAGCCCGCTGTCCTCAAGGATGCCGGCGCCGTGGCCGACGACGACATGATCTTCGACATCGGCCCGAAATCGGCCCAGGAGCTGGTCGACATCATCATGAAGGCCGGCACCGTGGTATGGAACGGCCCGGTCGGCGTGTTCGAATTCGACCAGTTCGGCGCAGGCACCAAGGCCATCGCCATGGCGATCGCCGAAACCAAAGCATTCACCCTGGCGGGTGGCGGTGACACCATCGCCGCCATCCAGAAGTACGGCATCTACGACAAGGTGTCCTACATTTCCACCGCTGGCGGCGCCTTCCTCGAGTTCCTTGAGGGCAAAAAGCTGCCTGCCGTGGAAATTCTGGAGCAACGTGCTAAATAACAATTGTAGGAGCGGCCTTGGCCGCGATAACCACCAATCGCGGCCAAGGCCGCTCCTACAGATGTGTCACAATGGTCACTCAAATCAATGCAACGTAAAACTAAAATTGTCGCCACTCTTGGCCCCGCTTCCTCCGACCCGGAAGTTCTTAACCGCATGTTGCAGGCCGGGGTGGATGTCGTCCGCCTGAATTTTTCCCACGGCAAGCCCGAGGATCATATCCAGCTGGCCGAAACGGTGCGCGCATTGGCGCGTGCCCGCGGCAAAGCTGTCGGCGTTCTGGTTGACCTGCAGGGGCCGAAAATTCGCATCGGCAAGTTCGAGCATGGCAAAGTCACCCTGAATAACGGCGACAGTTTCATCCTAGACAGCGACTGCGCACTGGGCAACCAGGAGCGCGTCGGCCTCGATTACAAGGAGTTGCCCCGCGACGTCAGCCACGGCACCACCCTGCTGCTGGACGATGGCCGCATCGTGATGTGGGTGGAGGAAGTGCGCGGCAATGAAATTTTCTGCACCGTGAAGCAGGGCGGCGTGTTGTCCAACAACAAGGGCATCAACCGCCAGGGCGGCGGACTCTCCGCCTCGGCGCTGACCGAAAAAGACAAGGAAGACATCAAGACCGCCGCCTTGCTGAAGGCGGATTACCTGGCGGTATCCTTCCCGCGCGACGGTGCCGACATGCAACTGGCGCGCAGGCTGATGCAGGCCGCTGGCGGCAAGAGCATGCTGGTGGCGAAGATCGAGCGTGCCGAAGCGATTACCCACCTGGATGAAATCCTCGACGCCACTGACGCCATCATGGTGGCGCGCGGCGACCTCGGCGTGGAAGTCGGCGACGCTGCCGTGCCCGCACTGCAGAAGCGCATGATCCGCATGGCACGGGAAAAGAACAAGCTTGCCATCACCGCTACCCAGATGATGGAATCCATGATCAGCAGCCCGATCCCGACGCGCGCGGAAGTTTCCGATGTGGCCAATGCGGTGATCGATGGCACCGATGCAGTCATGCTGTCAGCCGAAACCGCTGCCGGCCTATATCCGGTCGAGGCGGTGGCGGCGATGGATCGGGTGTGCATCGAGGCGGAAAAAGAATACGAAACCGGCTTCAGCAAGCGTCGCCTGAACATGCAGTTCGACCGGGTGGACGAATCCATCGCCATGGCGGCCATGTACACGGCCTACCATTTGCAGGTCAAGGCCATCGTCGCCCTGACCGAATCCGGCTCGACCGCCCTGTGGATGTCGCGGGTCAACCCCGATGCGCCGATCTATGCGCTCACACCCGATGTGGCCACGCGCCGCAAGCTTACCCTGTTCCGTGGCGTTTACCCGGTCAACTTCAAGCCCGCCACGCAGGAGCGCGAACAGGTGCTGCATGAAGCCGAAGAAGAATTGCGCCGCCGCAGTGCGGTCATGGATGGCGACCTGATCGTACTGACCATCGGCGAACCGATCGGTAAATCGGGCGGCACCAACACGATGAAAATCGTCAAAGTGGGCGAAAGCAGGAAAACAAACGGGTAGGGTGGGCAACGCCCTTTTGCCCACGCGGAAATCATCTCCGCACACCGCGTGGGCACAAAAACGGTGCCCACCCTATAAAACCAATATTTCAATCACCAACAGCAGGAGGCATTATGGCATTAGTATCCATGCGTCAACTTCTCGATCACGCCGCAGAAAATGGCTACGGTCTGCCGGCGTTTAACGTCAACAACCTGGAACAGATCATGGCGATCATGCAGGCCGCCGACGAGTGCAACAGCCCAGTCATCATGCAGGGCTCCGCTGGCGCGCGCAAATACGCTGGCGAAGCATTCCTGCGCCACCTGATCGAGGCCGCCATCGAGGCCTATCCGCACATTCCGGTCGTCATGCACCAGGATCACGGCGCTTCCCCAGCCGTATGCATTAACGCCATCCGCTCCGGCTTCTCCAGCGTGATGATGGACGGTTCCCTGCACGAAGACGGCAAGACCCCGTCCAGCTTCGAATACAATGTCGAAGTCACGCGCAAAGTGGTGGAAATGTCCCACGCTGTCGGCGTTTCCGTCGAAGGCGAACTGGGCTGCCTGGGCTCCCTCGAATCCGGTCACGGCGAGAAGGAAGACGGCCACGGCGCAGAAGGTGCGCTGACCATGGATCAGTTGCTGACCGACCCGACCGAAGCCGCCGAATTCGTCAAGGCGACCGGCGTAGATGCCTTGGCCATCGCCATCGGCACCAGCCACGGCGCCTACAAGTTCACCCGTCCGCCCACTGGCGACGTGCTGGCCATCAGCCGCATCAAGGAAATCCACGCCAAGATCCCCAATACCCATTTGGTGATGCACGGCTCCTCCTCGGTGCCGCAGGAATGGCTCAAGATCATCAACGACTTCGGCGGCGCCATGCCCCAGACCTACGGCGTGCCGGTCGAGGAAATCGTCGAAGGTATCAAGCATGGCGTGCGCAAGGTGAACATCGACACAGACCTGCGCTTGGCCTCCACCGGAGCGGTTCGTAAATATCTGGCCGAGAACACCAAGGATTTCGACCCGCGCAAATTTCTCGCCGCCGCAACGGTAGGGATGAAAGGCATCTGCAAAGCGCGTTTCGAAGCCTTCGGTTCCGCCGGACAGGCCGACAAGATCAAACCGATCATGCTCGACCGCATTGCCACCATGTACACCAAAGGTGAACTGAAAGCCGTCATCAAGTAAGCATTTTTAGTTTTCGTAAAAAAGGCGGCTTTGCCGCCTTTTTTATGCCTTGACCGTTTGCATCACCTGCGCCGCCTCTTGCAGCAGAAACTCCTTGAATGCTTGGGCCACGACCGATAGCCGCTTGCCCTTGCGGTGTACCACGTACCAGTGGCGGCGGATGGGAAAGGAATCCACATCGAGCACGACCAGGCGTTTGGTCTCGAGCTCCAGCGCGATGGTCAGCATGGAGACGATGCCCAAGCCCATACCGGCCTGCACCGCCTGTTTGATCGCCTCGTCGGTGCTCATCTCCATGCCGGTGGAGAGGATTAGGTTATGCTGGGCGAAAAACCGTTCCATTGCGCTACGCGTTCCCGACCCCGGCTCTCGCACGATGAAGGTTTCCTGCGCCAGACGGGGCAACGGGATGTTCTTCTCCAACGCTAAAGGGTGGCTCGGCGAGGCGATCACCACCAGGGGATTTTCCATGAAAGGCTCGGCATCGATGTCCAGGCCATCCGGCGGCAACCCCATCACGCCTAGGTCCATCTCGTTGTTGGCGAGCTGGTTGATCAGCACCTCGCGGTTAATTACGTTCAGACTGAGCGTAATGTTCTGGTTGCGCTGACAAAACAGGGCCAGGAGCTGCGGCGCGAAATAATTCGCGGTGCTGACCACGGAAATGTTCAGCTTGCCGCGTTTCAGCCCTTTCATCTCCTCCAGCACCGCCTCCGCCTCAGCCAGTTGCATGGCGATGCTGCGGCTATAATGGTAGAGTTCCTTGCCGGCGTCGGTGAGAAATATTTTCTTGCCGATCTGCTCGAACAGGGGCAAGCCCACACTCTCTTCGAGCTGCTTGATTTGCATGGAAACTGCGGGCTGAGTCAGATGCAGCTCCTCGGCCGCGCGGGAAAAGCTGAGATGGCGGGCAACGGCCTCGAAGACTTGGAGCTGGCGTAAGGTGACGTGTAGCATAGTTACCAATAAGAATTTCTTATGTTGTTTTGAATAATTCGCCGCCAATCTTATGCTTGTTCATTCCAGAATGGAACAACCTGTCGTTTTTCCAGTAAAATCTCAAATTTAGTGTAAACCACGAAGGAAGCGATGTGACTGCCCCCCTTTTTAATTCCAGCATCAACAGCCTTCCCCTGCTCAATCGCGGCAAGGTGCGCGACATTTACGCCGTGGACGACGAACGCCTGCTGATTGTCACCACTGACCGTCTGTCCGCCTTTGACGTGGTGCTGCCCACCCCGATTCCCGGCAAGGGCAAGGTGCTGACCCGGATTTCCGACTTCTGGTTCGCCCGGCTCGGCCACATCCTGCCCAACCAGTTGACCGGCATCGCGCCGGAATCGGTGGTGGTGCCCGAAGAACGCGATCAGGTAACGGGCAGGGCGAGCGTGGTGCGCCGTCTCAAGCCGCTGCCGATCGAAGCCATTGTGCGCGGTTACCTGGTCGGCTCGGGCTGGAAAGAATACAAGGCCCAGGGCAGCGTGTGCGGCATCCCCCTGCCAGCCGGGCTGAGAGAAGCCGACAAGCTGCCGCAACCGCTTTTTACCCCGTCGACCAAGGCCGAAGCGGGCGCTCACGACGAGAACATCAACTTTGAAAAGACCGCAGGACTGCTCGGTGCTGCGCTTGCCGCCGAAGTACGCGACGCCGCTATTGCCCTGTACAAGGAAGCGGCGGAGTATGCGCTCACCAAGGGCATCATCATCGCCGACACCAAGTTCGAATTCGGCCAGGACGACGCCGGCAAGCTGTACCTGATCGACGAAGCGCTGACGCCAGATTCCTCCCGCTTCTGGCCGGCCGACCAGTACGCGCCCGGCGCCAACCCGCCCAGCTTCGACAAGCAGTATGTGCGCGACTGGCTGGAGAGCATCCACTGGAACAAGAGGCCACCCGCACCCGAGTTGCCCGCTGATGTGGCCACCCGAACCGGCGAGAAATACCGCGAGGCACTGTCCCGGCTGACTGCCGACATATCATAAGTATTTACTAATCGTTATCATAATAATTATTTAATATTATTTATGGCAGATCGTTCGTATAGTGGTACCCAGTAGCTCATTCATTAACAGATTTTTTGCGGAGGAACATTCAAATGGATCAATCAGCACGTTACGCAAACCTTGACCTGAAGGAAGACGACCTGATCAAGGGTGGCAAACACATCCTGGTCGCTTACAAGATGATGCCCAAGGCCGGTCACGGCTACCTGGAAACGGCCGCGCACTTTGCCGCCGAGTCCTCCACCGGTACCAATGTTGAAGTTTCCACCACTGACGACTTCACCAAGGGCGTGGACGCGCTGGTCTATTACATCGACGAAGCCACCGAGGACATGCGGATTGCCTATCCGCTCGAACTGTTCGACCGCAACGTGACCGACGGCCGCTTCATGCTGGTTTCTTTCCTGACCCTGACCATCGGCAACAACCAGGGCATGGGCGACATCGAGCACGCCAAGATGATTGACTTTTACGCCCCGGAGCGCGTCATTCAGATGTATGACGGCCCCGCCAAGGGTATCTCCGACCTGTGGCGGATACTGGGTCGCCCGGTGGTCGACGGCGGTTACATTTCAGGCACCATCATCAAGCCCAAGCTGGGCCTGCGTCCAGAGCCGTTCGCTCAGGCCGCCTACCAGTTCTGGCTGGGTGGCGATTTCATCAAGAACGACGAACCGCAGGGCAACCAGGTGTTCGCCCCGATCAAAAAGACCCTCCCCTTGGTCTATGACTCCATGAAACGCGCCCAGGACGAAACCGGGGAGGCCAAATTGTTCTCCATGAACATCACCGCCGACGACCACTATGAAATGTGCGCCCGCGCCGATTTCGCGCTGGAAACCTTCGGCCCCGACGCCGACAAGCTGGCTTTCCTGGTCGACGGTTTCGTTGGTGGCCCCGGCATGATCACCACCGCCCGTCGCCAGTATCCCAACCAGTACCTGCATTATCACCGCGCGGGCCACGGCATGATTACCTCCCCGTCCGCAAAACGCGGTTATACCGCCTTCGTGCTGGCCAAGATGTCCCGTCTGCAAGGCGCTTCCGGTATCCACGTCGGCACCATGGGCTACGGCAAGATGGAAGGCGCCAAGAGCGACACCGACATCGCCTACATGATCGAGCGCGACGAGAGCCAAGGGCCGGTCTACTTCCAGAAATGGTATGGCATGAAGCCCACTACCCCGATCGTCTCCGGTGGCATGAACGCGCTGCGTCTGCCAGGGTTCTTCGAAAACCTGGGCCACGGCAACGTGATCAACACCGCCGGTGGCGGCGCTTACGGCCACATCGACAGCCCGGCGGCCGGCGCGATCTCCCTGCGCCAGTCCTACGAGTGCTGGAAAGCTGGCGCCGACCCGATCGAATGGGCCAAGAGCCACAAGGAATTTGCTCGTGCATTCGAATCCTTCCCTGGCGATGCCGACAAGATATTTCCCGGCTGGCGCGACAAGCTGGGCGTACACAAGTAAGCTCAGGTTTCAAAGCGATGCACTAAAAAGCGCCCCCACTTCGATGGGGGTGTTTTTTTTCGGGTAGCACCAAGTAGGGTGCGCCATGCGCACCAAAAATTCACACCAAATGGTGCGCATGGCGCACCCTACTTCTGAGGAAAACAATGCCTATCAAAGACCAGTACAAGGTTCACAAAGAACCGTTCTACCAGCAGCAAAGCAATGAAGTCGCGCTCTATGAGGCCGCCTACGCTGCTCGTTTGCCGGTGATGGTGAAGGGGCCGACCGGCTGCGGCAAGTCCCGCTTCATCGAATATATGGCGTGGAAACTGAACAAGCCACTGATTACCGTGGCCTGCAACGAGGACATGACGGCAAGCGACCTGGTCGGACGCTACCTGCTCGACGCCAACGGCACACGCTGGCTGGATGGCCCGCTGACCACGGCCGCACGCATCGGCGCGATCTGCTATCTGGACGAAATCGTCGAAGCCCGTCAGGACACCACGGTGGTGATCCACCCGCTGACCGACCACCGTCGCACTTTACCGCTCGACAAGAAAGGCGAGTTGCTCGAAGCGCATCCCGATTTTCAACTGGTGATCTCCTACAATCCCGGCTATCAGAACCTGATGAAGGATTTGAAGCAATCCACCAAACAACGCTTTACCGCTTTCGAGTTCGACTATCCCGAGGCCCAACTGGAAACCAGAATCGTAGCCAGGGAAACCGGCACGGATGAAGCCTTGGCCGGTCAGTTGGTGAAAATCGGCAACGTCGCGCGCAACCTGAAAGGCCACGGCCTGGACGAAGGCATTTCCACCCGCCTGCTGGTCTACGCGGCCACTCTGATCAAGGGCGGCGTGGCGCCACGCGATGCCTGTCGTATGGCACTGGTGCGTCCGATCACCGACGACGCGGATATCCGCGACACGCTGGATCACGCGATTGATGCGACTTTCGGCTGAGCCGAGGGCGAACATGAGTGGGAGCGACCTCCAGGTCGAGATTTTCGCGGCGAGGACGCCGCTCCCACACAAAAAAACGGCGCCCACCCTTGTATCTACCAAGCTACAGAACCTATTTTGGATTCCGTGAAAATGGCTGAAACCGAATACGAACATCCGCTGATGAAGGTCTACCGGGAGCAGCTCGGCTGCGGCTTCCCGCAGGTCGTCCAAGTGTTCGAGGACTGCATGGCAGAGGCTTTGTCGGTGCTGTCCAGAGAGGGCATCGATGCCTTTCTGGAGTACGCGCGCTTTCTGTGCAAAATGGGGCGCGGCGTCGAGCCGGTGCTGATCTTTCTGGAAGAATGGCCGTCGGTCGCCGCCACGCTGGGCGAGCCCGCCCTGCCTGCCCTATCAGCTTTCATCTACAAGATGCACAAGTCGCCCAACGGCAAAGCCATCGTGCCGTTCCTTCAATCCCTGGCAGCCATTGCGCGACGGCTGCCATCGCAGGAACAGATGCAGGATTATATGGACCTGGCGCTCGACTTCATGGAGCGCACCACCGGTTCGATTCATGGCATCCACGCCACCTTCGCCAGCCCGGGCCTGCCGGAATTTTTTCAGCAGACGCCATCCCTGTTGAACCAGGTTTCAATTAGCGGACTGAAAAACTGGGTGGAATATGGTATCCGCAATTACCACGACCACCCCGATCGCCAGCGCGAATATTTCAGCCTGCAATCGGCAGACAGCCGCGCCATGATGCAGCGGGAACGCCATGGCACGCTGCTGGTCGACAATGAGCGCAAGCTGGATATGGCTTTGCGCGGGCTGTGGAACGACAGCGACCATTTCGTGCCGTACTCACTCAAACTCGACGAGCTGCGCAAGCCGATTCCCTACTATGACAAGCTGGGCATCCGTCTGCCGGATGTTTACGACGACAGGAATGGCGTAACTGGCATCGACCGCTACCGTGCCGTGCTCGCGCACATCGTCGGGCACAAGCGCTGGACCACGGCCATTTTTGCCGACAACTACAGCCCGTTCCAGCGCATGACCATCGAGTTTATGGAAGACTCGCGGGTGGAGTATCTGGCCATGCGCCAATACCCCGGCCTGCGCCGCATCTTTCTGGCTTTGCACCCCGTGCCTGCGGAAGACGCCTGCGACCCGGAAAAAGAATCGGCGGTGCGCCATCGTCTGGCCATGCTGTCGCGTGCCATTCTGGATGCAAATCATCCGTACCAGAATCCCAACATTATTGACTTCGCTCAACGCTTTCAGGCCCTGATGGCGCAGGGTGAATCCAGCACGCAGGAAATTGCCGATCTGGCCGTTTTGTTCGGCGCCAGGGCGCGCCGCCAGAGCGACCAGTTGCCGAATCTCCACTTCAAGGATACCGAGATCGACTACCGCGATGACAATCGTCAGATGTGGAAATTCATCGAAGAGGGCGACGAAGAAGAAGCTTTCGACCAGCATCGCAAGGTCGAACTTGAAGAAGAAATCAAAGGCCTGCCGCCTCGCCATTACCCGGAGTGGGATTACACCAGCCAGACCTACCGGCCCGACTGGGCGAGCGTTTACGAGGCCTTGCACCCGAAGGGCAACGCGACGGATATCGACCGGTTGCTGGAAAAACACAGCGCTCTGGCCAAGCGCCTGAAACGCATGCTGGACTTGCTCAAGCCGCAGGAAAAGGTGCGCATCCGCTACCAGGAAGAAGGCAGCGAGCTGGACTTGGACGTGGCGCTGCGCTCGCTGATCGACTTCAAGGGCGGCGCCACGCCCGACCCGCGCATCAACATGAGCCACAAGACCAGCGGGCGCGACATCGCCGTCATGCTGCTGCTGGACCTGTCCGAGTCGCTCAACGAATCGGTGTTCGCAGGGATGGGCGGCAAGCCACCCAACTCGCAAAAAGTGGCCGGCAGCGAGCAGACCATCCTGGAACTCAGCCAGGAAGCCGTGTCGCTCCTAGCCTGGGCGGTGGACAAACTAGGCGACCCGTTCGCCATCGGTGGCTTCCATTCCAACACCCGGCATGACGTGCGCTACCTGCACATCAAGGGCTACAGCGAACCATGGAATGATGAAGTAAAAGGCCGCCTGGCAGCGATGAAAGCCGGCTACTCCACCCGCATGGGCGCCGCCATGCGCCATGCCGCCCACTACCTGGCGGCGCAAAAGGCAGACAAGAAGCTGATGCTGATCCTCACCGACGGCCAGCCTGCGGACGTGGACACCAAGGATGAACGCCTGCTCATCGAAGACGCTCGTCAGGCAGTCAAGGAACTGGACCAGAAGGGAATCTACGCCTACTGCATCAACCTTGACCCTAAGGCAGATGAATATGTGACCGATATTTTCGGCAAGCGCTACACGGTAATCGACAACATCCAGCGCCTGCCCGAACGCCTGCCGCAACTGTTCATGGCGCTGACCAAGTAATCCTAAGCGTAAGACTTCATTGAGCTGCGCTTGCCCGGTTTTTTCTTTTGTATCACCACCCCTTTCACCACTTCCAGCCCCGGTACTTCGTCGGTGGGGTACAGGTCGTTGAGCGGCTTCAGGTACCAGAGCTCGTTGTGTTGCACCAGTTGGCGGAAGATGTATTCGTCCCGGTGCCAGGCGATAACGTAGGAGCCGTTGTGCGCCAAGCCTTCCGGTTCAATGACGATGATTTCGCCTTCCTCGAATTCGGGCAGCATGCTGTCGCCCAGCACCATCAGCGCGTAGGGTTCGGCGTTGGAACAGGCGCTGGTTTCATCGGCGATTTCCGGCCCATCGTTGAGGGGGATGATGGGGATGATTTTTTTCTGGGTCACGGGTGTTTGCATTTTTAGAGAGTCTCGATAAATTTCCGGCCGCGCTGGATGGCTGCCCTGACCTGTGCCGGGGCGGTACCGCCGATGTGGTTGCGGCTGTTCAGCGAGCCTTCCAGGGTGAGCACGGCGAACACGTCGTCGGCGATCAAGGGTGAGAATTCGAGCAGTTCGTTCAGGGAAAGTTCGCTCAGGTCGCAGCGCTTGCCTTCGGCGTGGCGCACGGCGAGGGCGACGGCTTCGTGGGCATCGCGGAACGGCAGCCCTTTTTTCACCAGGTAGTCGGCCAGGTCGGTGGCGGTGGCGTAGCCCTGGAGCGCTGCCTGGCGCATTGCATCTTTTTTTACCGTGATGCCACCCATCATGTCGGCGTAGATGCGCAGCGTGGCGGTGAGGGTGTCGACGGTGTCGAACAGCGGTTCCTTGTCTTCCTGGTTGTCCTTGTTGTAGGCCAGCGGCTGGGATTTCATCAGGGTCAGCAGCGCCATCAGATGGCCGGTGACGCGGGCGGTCTTGCCGCGCACCAGTTCGGGCACGTCCGGGTTCTTCTTCTGCGGCATGATCGAGGAGCCGGTGCAGAAGCGGTCTGCGATGTCGATGAAGCCGATGCGCGGGCTCATCCACAGGATCAGATCTTCCGACAGACGCGACAGATGGGTCATGATCAGCGCGGCGCAGGCGGTGAATTCGATGGCGAAGTCGCGGTCGGAAACGGCGTCGAGCGAGTTTTCGCATACTCCGTTGAAGCCCAGCTCACGCGCCACTCTTTCCCGGTCGATCGGGAAGCTGGTGCCGGCCAGTGCGGCCGCGCCGAGCGGCAGACGGTTGACGCGCGTGCGGCAGTCGCGCATTCTCTGGGTATCGCGTTTGAGCATTTCGAAGTAGGCCATGAGATGATGGCCGAAAGTCACCGGCTGGGCGACCTGTAAATGAGTAAAGCCGGGCATGACGGTGTCGGCGTGCTGTTCCGCCAGATCGAGCAGGGCCAGTTGCAAGCCCTTTATCAAGACCAGCAGTTCGTCGATGGAGGCGCGCAGCCACAGGCGCACGTCGGTGGCGACCTGGTCGTTGCGCGAGCGGGCGGTGTGCAGCCGCTTGCCGGCTTCGCCTACCAGGGCGGTGAGGCGTTTTTCGATGTTGAGATGGACGTCTTCCAGGTCGAGCAGCCATTCGAACTGGCCAACGCGGATTTCATCCAGGATCTGCGCCAGGCCCGTGCGGATAGACGCCAGATCAGCGGCAGCGATGATGCCGCAGGATTCCAGCATGGAAGCATGGGCGAGCGAGCCCTGAATATCGAACTCTGCCAGGCGCTGGTCGAATTCGACTGAAGCGGTATAGCGCTTGACCAGTTCCGCTACCGGTTCGCTGAATCTGCCCGACCAGGCCTTGCCCGTCGCCGAGGATTTTTGTTGCATATCGTTGCCGCCTTGACCAAAATTCGAAAATGACAAGTATAAAGCAAAATCCCGCTTCTCCCACAGCGGCTGCGACACCGCCATCCGGCGTGGCCGGGGTGGCGCTGCCGAATTTCTGCAATCTCGGCATCTGGCTACGCATCCTGTTCATTGTGGACGGCATGAGCATAGTGGCGGCGATGCTGAAAGCGCCCACCTATGACGGCATGTGGCAGGAGCTGATGGCGCTCTCCGCGCTGGTGCAGCCGGTGTTGCTGCTGTCCCTGCTTGTCTTGTGCCTGGGGCGCGGCGTTCTGGCACGCCTGCCTTATCGTTCTGGCGTGGCCGCAGTGCTGCTGCTGGAGCTGGCGCTGAGTACGCTGGTGCATACTTTAAGCCAGCGCTTATTCGATGCCGATCTCGGCGCGCTCGAACGCCACTGGCTGTTTGTCGTGCTGGTCAGCGGCGTGCTGATGGGCTACTTCCACCTGCGCAGCCGGGCCTTCTCGCCCGCGATCAGCGAGGCCAGGTTGCAGGCGTTGCAGGCGCGCATCCGCCCGCATTTCCTGTTCAACAGCATCAACGCGGTGCTCAGCCTGATTCGTTCCGACCCGAAACAGGCCGAGCGGGCACTGGAAGACATGGCCGACCTGTTTCGCGTGCTGATGGCTGACAACCGGCGGTTGGCGCCGCTGGAAAAGGAAGTGGCGCTGTGCCGCCAGTACCTGGAGCTGGAGCATCTGCGCCTGGGGGAGCGGCTGAAAGTAATCTGGCACGTGGAAAAAATGCCGGGCGATGCGCTGATTCCGCCGCTGGTGCTGCAACCCTTGCTGGAGAATGCGGTTTATCACGGCATCGAGCCCTGCGCCGAACCGGGTGAAATCGTGATCAACATTTACCGCGCCCGCGACCAGGTGCATCTGGTGCTGGTCAATCCCTATCGCCGGGAGGGCGATCACCATGCTGGCAACAAAATGGCGCTGGCGAACATCCGCGAGCGCCTGGAACTGCATTTCGACGCGGAAGCCACGCTGATGACGAAAGTGAACGACAGCAGCTACCAGGTGCACATCGTCGTGCCTTACGTGAGCGGGCCGTGAATGAACCCCACGGTAAATTTGTTCTCATTTATTCACCGTCATCCCGCCCACCCTGTCATTCCCGCGCAGGCGGGAATGACGGCAATTCAATGGGTTACAATGAGGACAAATTTACCGTGGAATGAACCCTCTGGCTCCTTCATAACTGGAACATTGGTTGCAGAAAAGCCCGATTGCCCACTATAATCTGACTATTATGGTTAGAATTGGATTTTGATCATGAAAACTTGGCAAATTCAGGAAGCAAAAGCCCGTTTATCCTCCGTGTTGCGTAGCGCAGAGCAGGATGGGCCGCAGGAAATCACCCATCATGGCCGCTCTGTTGCGGTACTGGTTTCCCGCGCCGACTACGACCGGCTTGCGGGCACCAGCCAATCACTGGTCGAGTTCATGCGTTGCTCACCGCTCTATGGAGAAGACGACCTCGTCATCGAGCGGGATCGCAGCCTGACTCGCGAGATCGCGTTATGAGCTATCTGGTTGACACCAACGTCCTGTCCGAATTACGTCGCCGCGAACCCAATGCCGGTGTCGTGGCGTGGTTTGGGCAACGCCCAGCCATCACCCTATGTCTGAGCGTGTTGACGCTGGGCGAAATGCGCAAAGGGATCGGACTGCTACCCGATGATGAGCGGAAACTTAAACTGCTGGACTGGCTGGAAGTTGAACTACCGGCCTTTTTTCATGGGCGCATCCTGCCGGTCGATGCCAGCGTGGCCGACCGCTGGGGACGCCTGGTCGCCCAGGCGGGACGCCCTGTTCCTGCCATTGATAGTTTGCTGGCAGCGACCGCGCTCACCCATGGCCTGAAACTTGTGACTCGCAATACCCGTGATTTTGATTTTCCTGAACTCGAAGTCATCAATCCCTGGCGCGAATAAAGGCCGTTCTGATTTGGCCCGCGTAAGGCGTAGGGCGGCAATAAGCGAAGCGCATTGCGCCGTATTCGAGCACATCCGGCGCAATGCGCTTCGCTTATTGCACCCTACATGACTGCCTCATGACATTCGGTTGACTTCCGCCGCAGCAGTCTTACAATTCCCATAACTACCGCCTGCCCCGCAGTTCAGTCCAACAAGGTTTATCCGCCGCCGATGGGTTCGGGGCTCTTGCAAGATTGGGTGAGGCGGCGGATAAACGCTGTTCGTTATGCAGCAGGAGTCATGTATGGCTGATACAAAGAGAGAAAAAATAAATCATGAAATGCCGCTGATCCAATGCTTCAAGCTGGTCATTACATCGGACGCGACATTTGGCATCAAAAATGAAATAAATATCGGCAACGATAGTGCTGCCTGCTCAGATATTGAGTACATCAGTAATAGCGACGAATACTTAATTATTGAAGCAAAAAGCCACGAATCGAAAGACGCTTACAACACCCGTCACAAAATATTTGGGCAGTTGCTAAAGGAGCATGGCAAAACAAGCGCCAGTCGAACGGAGCATAATTCATCCATTGCTTTAGGTGTTCTCATCCCGAAAGACAAGACCTCTTCAGGAAAGTCCAACACCAAGAAGTCCGGCTACGATTTCTACAGGGACGGTTATTCAGACATCCCTGAAAATCTATTTTCTGGGTTTGGCAAGCTGGCCAAAGTCAAGTATGTCTTCCTTTGTTCTGTCGAAAACAAAACAGTCGATGTTTACACATGGGTGGGGTTTCATCGTGGCGAAAAGCCAATCCATTCAGTGCAACCCCCTTCCGCATCGACAATCAGGGACTGAGGTTCTGAGGAAGCACAATGAATTTTGAGTGGGAAGCACAGATTCAAGGGACGCCCCCCGTTTTTCCATGGAGTTGAACCATGCCTACTATTAGCCAGTTTTTCGGAATACTCATTCACATGTACATTCGTGGCGAACATAACCCGCCGCATTTTCATGCCCTTTACGCCGAATATGAAGCGCAGATTGACATCCAGACGCTGGAGGTTATTGAGGGAAAACTGCCGCGCCGCGCACTGGTCATGGTGCTGGAGTGGGCCAACGAGCACAGGGCAGAACTGATGGAGGACTGGAACTTATGTCGAGCGAAACAATTACCGAAACCTATCAAGCCGCTGGAGTAATTCCCGCCGCACCATGGCGGCTGCGGGCGCTTAGCGTGCTTCCGCAGTGGCAACTGGCGGTCACGTTCAACGATGGATCGACCGGCATCGTTGATGTTTCCGAGCTAGTCCATGGGCCGGATGCGGGTGTCTTCGAGGCGCTGCGCGTTCCCGCTTTCTTTGCGAAAGCCTACCTTGATTGCGGGGCGGTCGCGTGGCCCAATGGGGCTGACCTGGCGCCTGATGAGATGCACAAGGAAATTCGTCGCAGCGGAATGTATCGTATTTTGGATTGATGGCGAGGAACAATAAGCGCAAAGGAAAAAATCGTGAGTAAAACACCGCAGCGCTCCACGCCGGCAGCCATGCAAGACTTGTTGAGCCACTTGCGCGGTTTGATTGCGTCGGCCAGAACCCAAGCCTTACGGGCGATTGATGTCATCCAGGTGCGTACTTGCTGGGAAATCGGGCGGCACATTGTGGAATTTGAGCAGGGCGGCGCGTCACGGGCGGACTATGGCGCCAAGTTGATTCCTAACTTGGCGGCAAACTTGACGGCGGAATTCGGCAAGGGGTTTGATAGTACGAATTTGCGCAAGATGCGGCAGTTTTTTATGTATTTTCCAATTCGAGACGCAGTGCGTCTCGAATTGAGCTGGACGCATTACCGCATCTTGTTGCGGGTGGAGGCTGAACCAGCCCGAAGCTGGTATATGAACGAAGCCGCCGAGCAAAATTGGGCAAGCCGGGCGCTGGAGCGGCAGATTGGCACACTGTATTACGAGCGTTTGCTGGTCAGCCGCGACCGGGATCCGGTGCAGGCGGAAGCGCGGGCGCAGATTGCGCCATTGCAAAAACATCCACGCGAGTTTGTGCGCGACCCGGTGTTGCTGGAGTTTTTGGGGCTGCCTGAAACAGGCCGCTTGCTGGAAGCGGATTTGGAGCAGGCGTTAATCGACAAGCCGCAAGGCTTTTTACATCGACCTGGTGTTTTACAACTATTTGCTCAAATGTTTTGTGCTGTTTGAATTGAAGTCTGGTGAACTGACCCATCAGGACATTGGCCAGATGGATATGTATGTGCGTATGTATGACGATTTGCGCCGTGGCGAGGATAACAACCCGACGGTGGGCATTATTCTGTGCGCCGGGAAGGATACTTCGGTGGTGAAGTATTCTGTGCTGCACGAAAACGAGCAACTATTTGCCAGCAAATATCGGCTGATTCTGCCTTCGGAAGATGAATTGCGCGCGGAGCTGGAACGCGATCAGCTGTGGCTGGCACAACGCACAGAGAATGGCCGTACGTGAACAAATTTAGACAAGCGGCGGGTGGATCTGATGCCCGCCTCTGTTTTGTGATGGGTAGATTGATTCTCTGCGGCCAACCTGCGCCTACTTATTATGTGAGCGAAAAAAATGCCTGAAACCCTGCGCGTGCTGATTGTGGATGACGAAGCGCCGGCCCGTAGCCGTCTCAAGGAGCTGCTGCAGGATTGCGCCGCCCGCCAGCCGCTGGAACTGGTGGGAGAGGCTGCGAACGGGAATGAAGCGTTGGAGTTGCTGGCGCGGAATCCGACAGACGTGGTGCTGCTCGACATCCGTATGCCGGGCATGGATGGCATCGAGGCGGCGCAGCATATACAGCGCTTGCCCCAACCGCCTGCGGTTATTTTTGTCACCGCTTACGATAGTCACGCGATCCAGGCATTCGAGGTCAACGCGATCGATTACCTGCTCAAGCCGGTGCGCGCCGAACGCCTGCTGTCCGCGCTGCTCAAGGCGAAGGCGCTGGTGGCAGGGAGCGTGGAGGCATTGCGTGGCTTGGCCCCGCAGGGCCGGGCGCATTTGAGCGTGTACGAAAGAAACCGGGTCGTTCTGGTTCCGGTGGAAAAAATCGTCTATCTGCTTGCCGAGCTGAAGTATGTCACGATCAGGACGGCGGAACGCGAATATCTGGTGGAGGAATCCTTGAGCCACCTGGAGCAGGAGTTCGGTCAGCGTTTCGTGCGCATACACCGCAACTGTCTGGTAGCGCGGGCTTATGTCGAGGGCTTCGAGCGCCGTGCGCAGGATGATGCCGGCGAGGCCCATTCCGGTTGGGCGGTGGTGTTAAATGGGGTCGCCGAGAGGTTGCCGGTGAGCCGGCGTCAGCAGCATATCGTCAAGGAATTCGGGCGAAGTTAAACAGCGTTTGAACCACGGGGCACACGAAGTCGGGTAGGGTGGGCACGGTTTTGTGCCCACGCGGACAACCAGTCGAAACAAGCGCCCTTCACGTTTGCCTCCGCTCGCGGGAGAGGAGGTTATTTCCGCGTGGGCACAAAAACGTGCCCACCCTATTATTTTCCGCCACGCACCTTGGCCAGCGCCTCGTCGATGCGTTGGTCGAGAAAGCCGCCATAGAAATCCGGCGTGGTGAGGCCGATCAGCGGTTCGGTCAGCTCGTGTCCCTCCGCATCGAACAGCTTGATGGTGGGGGTCAGCTTGATCTGGTTTTCACTGGCAAAACGGGCGTGGGTGGTGGCTTTGCCGGAAAAGGTGCGGAGCGGGGCGGAACTGCCGACATCGACCTGACGCATGATGACCTTGGATTCGTATTCCGCGTTGCGCCGCATCGGCAGCAGAAACTCTTGCCGTAGCTGGGTGCAGAAGGCGCAATCGCGCCGACTGAACAGCACCAGAATCGGCACGTTTTTTGTCCTGGCGATCGTCGCCGCCAACGTGAAATCGCGCGCTAGCGGAATTTCAACCTTGTCCCGTGCTTGCGCGCCGACGGCGGTGAACCATGCTAAAATAATCGCCAACAGGCTGTTAGCCAGCCTAACGTTCATCACTTTCATTATGTAATCTTTGCCATGGGATATTCAGTGAAAACTCACTCAGATAAAACAGATGCCAATGTTACGCAAATCACCATCGCTACGCGCGAAAGCGCGCTGGCGCTGTGGCAAGCCCACTACGTCAGGCAGCAGCTACAGGCATTATATCCGCAAATCGAGATAATAATCCTCGGCATGACCACCACCGGCGACCAGATACTCAACTCGCCCCTCGCCAAGATCGGCGGCAAGGGCTTGTTCGTCAAGGAACTGGAGCAGGCGATGCAGGAAGGTCGGGCCGACATTGCGGTGCATTCGTTGAAGGATGTGCCGATGGTGATGCCGGAGGGATTCGTTCTCGCCGCCATCGGCGAACGCGAAGACCCGCGAGACGCTTTCGTTTCCAACCAGTTCAAAAGACTGGAAGAGCTGCCGCCAGGCAGCGTGGTCGGCACTTCCAGTTTGCGTCGCCAGTGCCAGATCAAGGCGCGTTTTCCGGCGTTGAAAATCGAGTCGCTGCGCGGCAACGTGCAAACCCGTTTGCGCAAGCTAAATGAAGGCCAGTATGCCGCGATCATCCTCGCGGCGGCGGGGCTGAAGCGCCTCGGTCTGGGTGAGCGCATCACTTCGCTGTTGCCCGCCGAGCAGAGCCTGCCCGCAGTGGGGCAGGGCGCAATCGGCATCGAGTGCCGGGCCGGACGCGACGATTTGATTGCCTTGCTGGCGCCGCTCAATCATCCCGACACCGCTGCCTGCGTCACGGCGGAGCGGGCGATGAGCCGCGCCCTGGCGGGAAGCTGCCAAGTGCCGCTGGGCGGCTTTGCCGAAATTGCCGGTGGCGTGCTGCGGTTGCGCGGCTTCGTGTCCAGCGTCGATGGCGTGCGCGTGGTGCGCTCGGAAGTGTCTGGCCAGCCCGGCGAGGCGGAACAGATCGGCAAGGAACTTGGCCAGCGCCTGATCGGCATGGGTGCGGACAAGATACTGGCGGAACTCGACATGTAGGTTGGGCTGAGCGGTTTTATCGCGAAGCCCAACAGACCCAAACTTCAAGAACAGGTTTTGTTATTTAGATTTGTCGCCTAGAGGCGCCTACTTCTGGTGGGTTTCGCAAAAGACCGCTCTACCCAACCTACATGACAGCGTCTCCGTTTGAAAGTATTTTGGTTCCGGCTCGTACGGCTTAGGATAATAGAGAAATGATGCCACTTAAGGGGCTCGGCGTGGTGGTGACCCGTCCGGCGCATCAGGCGGGGCGCTTGGCCGAGCTGATCGAGCGCGCCGGCGGCAGGGTGATCCTGTTTCCCACGTTGGAAATTTTCGACGTGCAGGATATGAGCCCCCTGTCCGGGGTGATCGACCGGTTGGAACAGTTCGACCTGGCGATTTTTATCAGCCCCAACGCAGTCAACAAGGCGATGAACCGGATTCGGGCACGGCGAACCTGGCCACAAGGTTTGCGCTGTGCGGCGGTGGGCAAGGGCAGCGGGAAAGCGCTGGAGCGTTTTGGCGGCGAAGATATCCTTGTGCCGCAAGGTCGTTTCGACAGTGAAGCCTTACTGGCATTGCCCGAGTTGCAGGATATGGCGGGCAAGCGGGTGGTGATATTTCGCGGCGAAGGCGGGCGCGAACTGCTGGGCGACGAGTTGATCCGGCGTGGCGCCGAACTGACCCTGGTCGAGTGTTACCGGCGCGGCAAGCCCGTCGGCGGGGATGCCGGCGTGCTGCTCAAGCAGTGGGTGCGCGGCGAAATAGACGCCATCACCGTGACCAGCGGCGAGAGCATGCGCAACCTGTTTGATCTGGTGGGCAAGCTTGGGCAACAATGGCTGAAAAACACGCCAGTGTTCGTGTTTCATGAAAATATTGCCGAGGTGGCGCGCGAACTGGGGGTCGAGCAGGTTTATGTTACCCCTGCGGGCGACGAAGGCTTGCTGAGCGGTTTGATCGAGTGGCGGGGAAAGACTAGAGAGCGGGCATGAGCGAGAATACACAGGACAGGAAAGAGGAAGCGCCGGCGCCGACAGAAACCAGGCCGGCACCGGTGAAGGTGTCCCGTTTCAATCTCGGGTTGGCGGTGGCGGTCGTGGCGCTGGTTCTGGTCGGCTGGCAGTGGCTGGACAGCCGGCAGCACGGCAATGCCCTCGAACAGGACCTGGGCCGTCGCCTGGCCGAATTCGACAGCCGCAACAAGGAAAGCCAGATCGTTGCAGCTCGGGCACAGGAGGAATCCCTCCAGGCGATGGTCAAGCTCGGCATGCTGGAGCAGAAGCTGACCGAATCGCAGAACCAGCAGGTGGCGCTGGAATCCCTTTACCAGGAGTTGTCGCGTAACCGCGACGAGTGGGTGTTGGCCGAGATCGAGCAGATTCTGCTGATCGCCAGCCAGCAACTGCAGCTCGCCGGCAATCCCAAGGCCGCATTGATCGCGCTGCAAACTGCCGACAGCCGCTTGCAGCGGCTCGACAAGCCGCAGTTCATTAGCCTGCGCAAGGCGATCGTCAAGGATATCGAACGCCTCCAGGCGCTGCCGTCGGTCGATGTGGTCGGTTACAGCCTGCGCCTCGACAGCCTGGCCAACATGGTGGACGACTTGCCGCTGGTGATCGGCGGTGAGCTGCCGATCGACCGGGTGGTAACGAAAGCGCGCGGCGACGAGCCACCTATGGCCAAGCTTGGCCGGGAAATCTGGCTGGACATGAAGCAGCTGGTTCGCATCCAGAACATGGAAAACCCCGATGCGCCGCTGCTTTCTCCGCCGCAAGCCTATTTCCTGCGGGAAAACCTGCGGCTGCGTCTACTATCGGCACGCATCGCCCTGTTGCGGCACGACGAGGTCACCTACAAAGCCGACCTGAAAGCGGCCGAGGCATGGCTGCGCCGTTATTTCGACGTCAAGGCCAAACCTACCCAGACCGCGCTTGGCGTTCTCAAGCAGCTTGCCGGCGGCCCACTAAGCATCGAGATGCCGGATATTTCCACCAGCCTGAATGCGGTGCGAAACTATAAACTGGTGCGCGAAAGGTCGGGGGCCAAGTGAAAGTGCTGTTCTGGATTCTGGCCATCCTGGCCGCGGCGGTGGCGCTGACGCTGGCCGCCAAACACAACGCCGGCTACGTGCTGCTGGTTTATTCCCCATACCGGATCGAGCTGTCTCTCAACCTTTTTTTGACTCTGCTGCTGGCGATCTTCGCCGCAGGCTATGGGGCGGTGCGTCTGGCGGTGCATACCTTGAACCTGCCGGCATACGTGCGCACCTTCCGCCAAGAGCGGCGGCGCGACAGGGCGCGCGAGGCGATGGACGACGCGCTGCTGGCTTTCTATGAAGGGCGCTACGCCAAGGCCGAGAAGTTTGCCGTCATCGCGCTGGAATCGCAGGAAGCGCCACTGGCCAACGTCTTGCTGGCGGCGCGCGCCGCCCATGAACTGAAGGCTTACGACCGCCGTGACAGTTACCTGGAGCAAGCCGAGCGGGTAAGTCGGGAGCAGCCGGAGCCACGGCTGATGACCCAAGCCGAGCTGTCGCTCGATCAGCGCGATTTCCAGCAGGCGTTGCAGTCCCTGAAGGAATTGCAGACCACGACGCGCAAAAATCTCGCGGCATTGCGGCTGGAATTGAGGGCGCAGTCGCAGGCGAAAAACTGGGATCAGGTCTTGGTATTGGTCGCCCAGTTGGAAAGACGGGGAGCGATAGACCCGATTCAGGCCTCACAGCAGAAAATCAGCGCGTATCAGGAAAATCTGAAACGCAAGGGGCAGGATTTGGCCAGCTTGCGCGAATACTGGCAGAAAATTCCCAGTACCGACAAGACCAACAGCAAGATCGCCTGGACTGCGGCGCAAGGTTTCCTCGCCTTCCGCGAATGCCAGGCCGCGATGGAGATCATTACTGCAAGCCTGGAAAGCCAGTGGGACAGCGATGTGGTCAGGCTGTACGGCGAATGCCTGGGCAAGGAAACTCTGAAACAGATCGAACGTGCCGAGAAGTGGCTGAAGCAGCATCCTCAGGACGCCGTGCTGCTGCAAACGTTGGGCCGACTATGCGCAAAGCAGGAGCTGTGGGGCAAGGCGCAGAGCTATCTGGAGGCCAGCCTGAGCATCGAACCCAACGCCGGGACGCACCTGGAACTGGCGCACTTGCTGGAGAAAATCGGCCGCGCCGACGAGGCCGGCAAGCATTACCGCGCAAGCATGGTGATGTTGCAGCAGCACAACTGATTTTAACCGCCGTCTGTACTTTCAGCGCGGCGGTTAAACCCTCTCAAATGCGTATTTCTCTTCTTAAATCTGCCACAGATTTCAATCGAAACCCACCAGTATCGTAGAAGGTTGGGTGATGCAGGAACCCCAACAACCGTACTCAAGTCTTGGGTTTGCTGCTGAACGTAAACGCGTCGGAATAAAACTCTTCGTTCGGCAGGCTGCGTTCCGTGGTAAAGGCCTGGTGCGCCGCTTCCACCATCACCGGCGAGCCGCAGGCGTAGATCTGGTAATCGTGCAGGTCGGCGAAATCTTCCATTACCGCCTGGTGCAGGAAGCCGGTTCTGCCTTGCCAGCGGTCTTCCGGTGCGGGTTCCGACAGCACCGGTACGAACTTGAAATTGGCGTGTTCCTGTTCCCATTTCTTCGGCAGATCCAGCATGTACAGGTGGTTCAGGTGGAGTGCGCCCCAGTAGAGGGTGATCGGGCGCTTGATGCTGTGGTGGAAGGCGTGCTCCAGCATGGCCTTGACCGGGGCGAAGCCGGTGCCGCTGGCAAGCAGGAGAATCGGTTTGTCGCTGTCTTCGCGCAAAAAGAAGGTGCCTAAAGGGCCTTCAAAGCGCAGGAGGGCCTTTTCGTGCATTTGCGTGAACACCAGGTCGCTGAAGCTGCCTCCCGGTACACGGCGGATGTGCAACTGCAAAAAACGGTCGTCGTGGGGCGCGTTGGCGAGGGAGTAGGCGCGGCGCGCGCCATCCTTGAGCAGGATGACAATATATTGGCCGGCCAGGAATTGCAGGCGCTCATTGGTCGGCAGCTTGAGGTAGAGCACCGCGACATCTTGCGCGGGCGTCTCGATTTTTTCCACCTTGCACGGCATGATTTTGACCGGGATATTCCGGGTGTCGGCCACTTCATGCGCCTCTATCACCACGTCGGTTTTAGGCCGGGCGCAGCAGAACAGCGCTAAACCTTCGAGTTTCTCGGCTTCGGTCAAGGCATGATCCTGATAGTCGCCATAATCGGCCGTGCCATCCAGAATCTTGCCCTTGCATGCGCCGCAGGCACCGTTGCGGCAGCCGTAGGGTAGCGCGTAGCCCTCGCGCAGAGCCGCATCCAGAATGGTCTCGCCTTCCATGACCGTCGCCGTGTGCCTGCTCGGCATGATCGTCAATTTGTGTGACATGCGGGGTTTCTCCAGGTTTTTATTTTCTGGGCAACTTGTCGTGCTCGTTGACCTGCGTCCATTCGCCATCGATCACGTCGTCGTTGGCTGCGGTCGGCATGACGTTTTTCGGATGGGGCAGGAGCAGCAGGATCAGGGCGAGAAAATCGCTGACGACGCCGGGGAAGATCAGCAGGAGTCCCGCCAGCACGGTGCGGAAGCCGATCAACATCGAGAAGCCGAGGGAATGGCCCGACTGCAGGGCGGCGAAAAGCTGCAACGGCACCCTGGCGCCGGCCTCCCGCACCAGCCAGCCGCCGACGACCGCGCTTGACAGCAACCAGGGCACTAGCCACCAGCCGATAGTTCCGGCCAGTTTGGCCAGGACATAAATTTCCAGGGCCGGGAATCCGAGTAGAATAAGCAAAATTAGCAAGGTACGCATGGATGGGACCCCAGATGGAAGCAATATTGGTGATCACCAACTTGCCGGACCAGGAAGCCGCCCGGCGGCTGGCCGGGAGGCTGGTGGAGGAACGGTTGGCGGCCTGCGTCAACATTCTCGCGCCGTGCGAGTCGGTCTATCGCTGGCAAGGTCAAATTGAAACCGGGCAGGAGATCACGCTGCTGATTAAAACACTGAGCGCGCATTACGGCAAGGTTGAAAAAATCATCCAGCAGTGGCACCCTTACGAACTTCCTGAAATTATTGCAGTCCCAATTGCCGCCGGTTTGCCTGCCTATCTCGAATGGCTGGCGGCTGAAACGGTTCCCCTCACCCCTCCCTTATAGGGGGGGCTGCCCTCACCCCAACCCTCTCCCGCTCGCGGGAGAGGGCGCGAACGTGAAGGGCGCTGGTTTTGATTTGCGCTTGATTTGAATGGATTGAATATGCGTTATTTGATAGCTTTTTTTCTGTTGTGTTCCACGATAGTGAGTGCCGATGAGGGCGATCTGCTCGAAGCCGGACAGGCATTCAAGTTTTCCGCCCGCGCGCTGGACGGCCAGACCCTTGAAGCGCGCTACCAGATCGCCGAAGGGTATTACCTGTACAAGGGGAAACTCAAATTCCAGGCGGAACCTTCGGAGGTTATCCTCGGAACACCGCAACTGCCCGCCGGCAAGGTCAAGCAGGATGAGTATTTCGGCAAGGTGGAAACCTACCGCCACGATCTGGTGATCCGTCTGCCCTACACCCGTGGCGGCGCGTCCCGGATCACCCTGAAGGCGGTCTCGCAGGGGTGCGCGGATGTGGGCGTGTGCTATCCGCCACAAACCCAGGCGGTCAAAATCGATCTTCCCGGCATCCAGGCGGAGGTCGAAAAAAAACCTTTTCTCCTCAGGCTGCTGGGCGGTGGCCAGGATGAGTTTCTGCCAGTGGACCAGGCGTTCAAGCTTGCGGTCGAGGCGATCGACAAAGACACCCTGCTGGCCAGTTTCACGATTGCCGAAAACTATTATTTGTATCGCGACAAGATCAAGTTCTCCCTGAAGAGCGGAGACGCCAGTATCGACGCGGTGACCCTGCCCCAGGGCGAGATCAAGGCCGACCCCAATTTTGGCAATACCGAGGTGTACCACCAATCGTTCCAGGCGATCATCAAGCTGAAGCGCGAAGGCAGCGGCGAGCAGGCGGTCAGCCTGGCCGCCGTCTACCAGGGGTGTAGCGTGAAAGGGATTTGCTATCCGCCGGTGCAGAAAACCGTGGCGCTGATTTTGCCGGCGGCTGCCGCTGCGACGGTCGAGGCCGCGCGGCAGTCTGTTGCGGCCCCGGTCGCTGAAATGACCGTGCCCGCCAAATTCGTCGAGGCGCCGGGCAGCGAGTCTTCCCGTATCGGCGCTTTGTTCAAGGGCGGCAGTTTCTGGCTGATTATGGCGAGCTTCTTCGGTTTCGGCCTGCTGCTGGCGCTCACGCCTTGCGTGTTTCCCATGATCCCGATTCTTTCCGGCATCATTGTCGGGCAGGGACATGCGCTGACAAAATCCCGCGCTTTTGGTTTGTCGCTGGCCTACGTGCTCGGCATGGCGCTCACCTATGCCGCTGTCGGCGTGGCGGCGGGCCTATCCGGCACCCTGCTCTCATCTGCCCTGCAGAACCCCTGGGTGCTGGGCGGGTTTGCCCTGATTTTCGTGGCGCTGGCTTTTTCGATGTTCGGTTTCTATGAATTGCAGATGCCCGGTTTCATCCAGAACCGTTTCAACGACGCCAGCAACCGCATCAAGGGCGGCAGCCTGGCCGGGGTATTCGCCATGGGCGCGCTGTCGGCGGTGATCGTGGGCCCCTGCGTGGCGGCGCCGCTGGCTGGCGCCTTGCTGTATATCGGCCAGACCGGCGATGTGGTGCTGGGCGGCTCGGCGCTGTTCTCCCTGGCGCTGGGCATGGGCGCTCCGCTCTTGCTGGTGGGGGTTTCCGCCGGCGCGTTATTGCCGAGAGCGGGAGGCTGGATGGAAGCAGTGAAGAGTTTCTTCGGCATACTCCTGCTGGGCATGGCGATCTGGCTGATTTCGCCGGTGATCTCCTCCGCGATTCACATGCTGTTGTGGGCGGGGCTGCTAATTGTTTCCGCCATGTATTTGCGCGCCATCGACCCTCTGCCGCACGCGGCCAGCGGCTTCGCCAAGTTCTGGAAAGGGGTGGGGGTGGTCGCGCTGATTGTCGGCGTGGCCTTGCTGATCGGCGTCCTTTCCGGCAGTCGTGATATGTTGCAGCCCCTGTCTGGGCTGCGTGCAGAAGGCGCCGGAGCGAAAGCGGCGGGCGTGGCGTCCATCAAGTTCGAGCGGGTGAAGAACGTGGCGGAACTGGAAAAACGCCTGAAGCGGGCCAACGGCAAAGTCGTGATGCTGGATTTCTATGCCGACTGGTGTGTTTCCTGCAAGGAGTTCGAGCGCTTCACCTTCGGCGATGCCAAGGTGCAGGCCAAGCTGCGCGACGTGGTGCTGCTGCAGGCCGATGTCACGGCCAATAGCGAGGATGACACGGCGCTGCTGAAGAAATTCGGCTTGTTCGCGCCTCCCAGCATCATTTTCTTCGACAAAAGCGGCAAGGAATTGAGCGACGCGCGCGTGATCGGCTACGAACCGCCGGAGAAATTTATCGTTACACTGGATGCTATAATCCGCTAATTGAAAAAACGGTAGGATGGGTGGAGCGTAGCGATACCCATCGCTGTGAATTCAGTGTTGGGTATCGCTACGCTCCACCCAACCTACGTGAACCATAATCCGGTGGCCTATTTTCCCAAGACTTTTTATGTCCAAAACCAAATTATTTCTGATTGTCGCAGGGGTCGTCATTGCCCTGGTCGCGGTCTATTTCGTCGTCCCGAAACAGCCCAGGCAGGTTGCCAGCCCGGCGGCCGTCCAGGAAATTTCCGCCGAGCCGGTGTTTGCCGCCAGCTTCAGGGACCTCGACGACAAGCTCCAACCGCTCAAGCAGTGGCGCGGCAAGGTGGTGGTGCTGAATTTCTGGGCACCCTGGTGTCCGCCCTGCCGCGAAGAAATGCCGGGTTTCATCAGCTTGCAGGACAAGTATCGCGAACGCGGCTTGGTATTCGTCGGCGTGGCGCTGGATGAAAAGATCAAGGTGCAGGCCTTTGCCGACGAGATAGGCGTTAATTACCCGATCTTGTTGGGGGAAATGGAGGCCGTGGATGTGGCGCGGAAAATCGGTAATCGTCTGGGAGGTTTGCCGTTTACCGTGGTCATTGACCGTAATGGCAGAATAGTGGCCAGCGCAATGGGCGGGGTAACTCTGGCCAAAATGGAAAAAATCGTATTGCCTCTGCTGTAAATCATCTTGGTAGGCAACTTCGGGGAAAAGCTGGACAAGTTCACCCATTTTGCGGCAAACTTGCCGCCTTGAAAACGGCAAACAGAGAAAGGACGGAGGCATGACACAAGCCGCCAGTACCCGGATTCTCGTCCTCCATGGCCCCAACCTGAATCTGCTGGGCATGCGTGAACCGGGCCATTATGGACATGCCACTCTGGCAGAGATCAATGATCGTCTGCGGCGTATCGCGCAGGATGCCGGCGCGATACTGGAAGACTTTCAGAGCAACAGCGAAACCGATCTCATCAACCGGGTACAGCGGGCAAAAGCCGAGGCCGTGGATTTCATCATCATCAATCCCGCGGCCTATACTCATACCAGCGTTGCCTTGCGCGACGCGCTTGCGGCCGTAGCCATCCCTTTTGTTGAAGTGCATCTTTCCAACGTGTTTGCGCGTGAGGCGTTCCGCCACCATTCTTATTTTTCCGATCTGGCCGTTGGCGTTATCAGCGGCCTGGGGGCGAAAGGTTATGAACTGGCGCTGGAGTTCGCGCTGCAACACCCAGTTTAAAGGACTAAACATGGACTTACGAAAAGTCAAGAAACTGATCGATCTGGTCAGTGAATCCGGGATTGCCGAGCTGGAAATTACCGAAGGCGAAGAAACCGTGCGTATCAGCCGCTATGGACAGATGCCGCCGCAAGCGATGATGTATCCCCAGCAACAATCTTTCATGCCCGCCGCCGCACCGGCAGCCATCGATGCTGCGCCTGTTGTCGCCGCCCAGCCTGACGGGCATACCGTCAAGTCGCCGATGGTGGGCACGTTTTACCGTGCTTCCGCGCCGGGCTCGAAAAACTTTGTCGAGGTGGGGCAATCCGTGACTGCTGGCGATACCCTCTGCATTATCGAAGCGATGAAGCTGCTCAACGAAATCGAAGCGGATCAGAATGGCGTCATCAAGGCGATTCTGATCGAGAATGGCCAGCCCGTCGAATATGGCGAGCCGCTGTTTATTATCGGTTAAATTTTTCACCGTAGCGGGTAGGGTGGGCACGCTTTTGTGCCCACGCGGAAATAATCTCCGCCCACCGCGTGGGCACAAAAGCGTGCCTACCCTACAAAACTCACAAGGTTTAATCCATGTTTGAAAAAATTCTCATTGCCAACCGTGGCGAAATCGCGCTGCGCATCCAGCGTGCCTGCCGCGAGATGGGCATCAAGACCGTGGCGGTGCATTCCGAGGCCGATGCCGAGGCCAAGTACGTCAAACTCGCCGACGAATCGGTGTGCATCGGCCCAGCCCAGTCCGCCTTGAGCTACCTCAATGTTCCAGCCATCATCAGCGCGGCGGAAGTGACCGATGCCGAGGCGATCCATCCCGGCTACGGTTTCCTTTCCGAAAATGCGGATTTTGCCGAAAGGGTGGAGCAAAGCGGTTTCGTCTTCATCGGCCCGCGACCGGAAACGATCCGCCTGATGGGCGACAAGGTCAGCGCCAAGGATGCGATGAAGGCTTCCGGCGTACCCTGCGTGCCCGGATCGGAAGGCGCGCTGCCGGAGGACCCCGATGAGGTCATCCGCATTGCCGGGGAAATCGGTTATCCGGTGATTATCAAGGCGGCCGGCGGTGGCGGCGGGCGCGGCATGCGCGTGGTACACACCGAAGCGGCATTGCTGAATGCGGTCAGCATGACACAGACCGAAGCGCAGACGGCATTCGGCAATCCCGTGGTGTACATGGAGAAATTTCTCGAAAACCCGCGCCACATCGAGATCCAGATTTTGGCCGACGAGCACGGTAATGCGGCGTTTCTGGGCGAGCGCGACTGCTCGATGCAGCGCCGCCACCAGAAGATTCTCGAGGAAGCCCCTGCGCCGGGGCTCGACCCCAAGCTGCGCAATAAAATCGGCGAACGCTGCGCCGAAGCCTGCCGCAAGATTGGTTACCGTGGGGCCGGCACCTTCGAGTTCCTGTACGAGAACGACGAGTTCTTCTTCATTGAAATGAATACTCGTGTTCAGGTCGAGCACCCGGTGACGGAAATGATTACCGGTATCGACATCGTGCAGGAGCAGATCCGCATTGCCGCCGGCCTGAAGCTGAGTTTCAGGCAGAAAGATGTCCAGCTCAAGGGGCATTCGATCGAGTGCCGCATCAACGCCGAGGACCCTTACACCTTCGTGCCTTCGCCCGGACGCATCACGGTCTACCATATGCCCGGCGGCCCCGGCATCCGGGTCGATTCCCATGTGTACCAGAATTACGTGGTGCCACAATACTACGATTCCATGGTCGGCAAGCTGATCGCCTATGGCGCCACCCGCGAGCAGGCCATCGCCAGGATGAAGACCGCCCTTTCCGAAATAGTCGTAGAGGGCATCAAGACCAACGTGCCTTTGCATCAGGACCTGATGCACGACGCAGCCTTCGTCCGGGGGGGTACCAGCATTCATTACCTGGAGCAAAAACTGGCCGCCGCGAAAGCGAAGTCGTAGGGTGGGCAAGGCATGTGGGAGCGACCTCCTGGTCGCGAATTCAGCAATTCGCGACCAGGAGGTCGCTCCCACATCCATCCTCAAGCTGTTGTATTCCAACTTGGATTTTTAGGGAATCTGCATGGCCTGGCTGTCGCTGAAAATCGAGGCGGACGAACAAACCGCCGGTGTGCTGAGCGAGGCTCTGCTCGAACTGGGCGCGCTGGCGGCGGACATCGAGGACGCCAATGCCGAAACCGACCGGGAGCAGCCGATTTTTGGTGAACCGGGCGAACCGGTCGGCAGCCTGTGGCAAAACAGCATCGTCAGCGGACTGTTCGCGGAGGATGCCGATATTCCAGCCATCCTCGCCGCCGCAACCGAGGCCGCGCATCTGACCGTGACGCCGCGTTACCGCGTGGATGCCGTCGCCGAGCAAGACTGGGTCAGGCTGACCCAATCCCAGTTCGATCCGATTCAAATTTCGCCACGGCTGTGGATCATCCCCACCTGGCATACCCCGCCCGACCCCGCTGCGATCAACCTCATTCTCGACCCCGGCCTGGCCTTCGGCACCGGCAGCCACCCCACCACCCGCCTCTGCCTGGAATGGCTGGACCGGAATATCCGCGGCGGCGAGTGCGTGCTGGATTACGGCTGCGGCTCGGGCATCCTGGCGATTGCGGCGCTGAAGCTGGGCGCCGGGCGTGTGCTGGGTGTCGACATCGATCCTCAGGCGATGCTCTCCAGCAGGCAGAATGCCGGGCAAAACCAGGCGGCAGCCGAGTTCTATCTGCCCGATGCAGCCCCGAAAATCCAGGTCGACGTGGTCGTCTCCAATATCCTCGCCAACCCGCTCAAGGTGCTGGCGCCGATGCTGGCCCAGGCGGTTCGCCCGGGAGGGCAGATCGTATTGTCGGGAGTGCTGGCGCCCCAAGCCGAAGAAACGCTGGCTGTCTACCGGCAATGGTTCGACATCGACATTGCCGGAGAGGTTGAGGGCTGGGTGTGCCTGGCTGGAGTGAAGAGGTATCCATGGCGGCGATGACCACCACCTGTCCGGCCTGCCACACCCGCTTCAGGGTAACCTCGGAGCAGATGGACGCGCACGGCGGGGACGTGCGTTGCGGGCGCTGTGCCAAAGTATTCAATGCCCACGCCTATCTGGAACACGAGCTGGAGGAGCTCCAGCATGAGGGGCAGGCCAGGCTGCCGTTCGAAGAGCCCGGTGGTCGAGCTGTGGTGCCTGAAGAGGACGTTTTCCTCTCTCCTGGCTCTCTACCAGAGGAACGCCCTCACCTCAATCCTCTCCCACAAGAGGGAGAGGAGGCAAACGTAGAAGACACTAGTCCCGATCTGAGGGACGATGTCTCGCTTTGCGGGTTTCACGTTAAGCAGCAGCCTGTAGCGGTAGAGGAATTCCCGGTGGAGGAGCCTGAAACATCTTCGTTTGAAGGAGCTCCGGTTGAGGAATATCTCGTGCAGCCGCTTCAAGCGGTGGATGAGTTGCTGCCCGAATTCCCTGTGGAAGTGGAGAGTTCCATTCCTGAATGGGGCGAAGAGGGTTCGTCCGAAGCGCCCGCAGCGGCGGAGTTTCCATTGCCGGAACCTGTTGTGTCGGCCCCCGCGGAAGCTGTCACCGCTGAGCCGGACACGCTGGCGCCGCAATTTGTTCCTGAGCCCGTTCCCGAGTGGCCTGTCGCACCAGACACTTTTGCCCAAATTGCGGACGAGCCGAAAAAACGCCACTTTTTCTGGCTGTGGCTGATCGGCGCCCTCCTGCTCCTGGCGAGCCTGAGTGTCCAGGGGCTATACTTTTTCCGCTCCGACCTGGCTGCCCGCCACCCCGAATTCAAACCGTTGTTACAGCAGCTCTGCGGCGTGCTGCAGTGCGGTATCCACCTGCCCGCCGACCCGGATTTGCTCGGCATCGACACTTCCAATCTCGAGGCTGACCCGCAGCAGGCCAACCTGGTTATGCTCAACGCCATACTGCGCAATCGCGCCAAACTTGCCCAGGAATATCCGCAACTCGAACTGACCCTGACCGACACCCAGGATCGGATGATGGCACGGCGGATCTTCACTCCCGGGGAATACGCGAAGGGCGCCGACCTCAAGCGTGGCATGGCGCCGAACGAGGAGGTGACGGTAAAGCTGAATCTCGACCTGGGAGACCTGAAAGCGGCGGGCTACCGGGTTTTTCTGTTTTATCCGCAATAAACCTTCGCGTCCTTTGCGGTAAAATATCGTTTTCAGGGAGCGCACGACAACAATGCTGAAACAAACGCCACTCAATCAAACCCACCGCGACATGGGCGCGCGCATGGTCGATTTCGGCGGCTGGGACATGCCGGTGAACTACGGCTCCCAGATCGAGGAACACCACCAGGTGCGCCGCGCTGCCGGCATGTTCGACGTATGTCACATGCTGGTGGTGGACGTCACCGGCAGCGGTATCCGCGCATTCCTCCAGTATCTGCTCGCCAACAACGTCGACAAGCTGAAGGAGCCCGGCAAGGCGCTCTATTCCTGCATGCTGAATCCGTCCGGCGGCGTAATCGACGACCTGATCGTGTATTTCATGCGCGAGGACTGGTTCCGGATCGTGGTCAACGCCGGCACGGCGGACAAGGACGTGGCATGGATGGAGCAGCAGCGCGCTGCGCGTGCGCCGCAACTGACCATCCGACCGCGCCGCGATCTGGCAATGATCGCGGTGCAGGGCCCGCAGGCACGGGAGAAGGTGTGGCAGGCGATCCCCGCCGCCCGCGCCGTAACCGAATCCCTCAAGCCGTTCCAGGCAGCCGAATTCGCCCAGTATTTCATCGGGCGTACCGGCTACACCGGCGAGGACGGCTTCGAGGTCATGCTGCCGGTGGCAGAAGCGGCGGGCCTGTGGAAGACTCTGAACACCCTGGGTGTCGCGCCGATCGGCCTGGGCGCGCGCGACACGTTGCGCCTGGAAGCCGGGATGAATCTCTACGGCCAGGACATGGGCGAGGACGTGAACCCGCTCGAAGCCGGACTGGCATGGACCGTGGAGCTGACCAGCCCGCGCGATTTCATCGGCAAGCAGGCGCTGCTGGCGAAGCCGGTGAAAATGCAGATGCTGGGGCTGGTCTTGCTCGACAAGGGCGTGCTGCGCGGCCACCAGAAAGTGGCCACCTCCCATGGCGCGGGCGAGATCACCAGCGGCAGCTTTTCTCCCACCCTGAACCAGTCCATCGCCTTCGCCCGCCTGCCGCTGGAAGTCGCAGTCGGAGATGTGGTGCAGGTGGAGATCCGCGACAAATTACTCAACGCAAAAGTGGTGAAGCCGCCCTTTGCACGCAACGGCAAGGCATTGATATAAAAAATGGCTATGTCACTGTTAAGTAGTGGTCTATACTATCGCCATACCAATCAATAAGATAGGTGCTACGATGAAAACCGAAGAATTTCATGTTTTGGCGGCAGAACTCGAAAAATTGACGCCGCATCAAAG